>ERZ812616.2033-NODE-2033-length-18840-cov-3.129625_pt1 | contig 18840 bp, 12 predicted proteins | sample MGYA00376249_ERZ812616 | MGnify/ENA primary metagenome ERZ812616 (study PRJEB26924, sample SAMEA4378265) | human gut metagenome | biome: human gut; feature: human-associated habitat; material: faeces | place: China | collected 2013 ... | reverse complement strand
ATCTTGAACTTTCCAGTAGGATCACCTTGTACGTCAACTAACTTAGCTGTACTGTTAGCTGCTCTTTCACGAAGCGCATTAATAAGGGGAAGCGCTTCTGCCTGACGACCCAGTTCGATCAAAGCCTCAGCTTGCCACAACATCACATCGTCGTAACGGATAATATCACGGTTCTTGGAGCTCGACATAAACGGAGAAGCAAACGCGAAACACGGACAATCCGGCAACACTGTTTCCTTCATCGACATAAAGCTACCGTATGTATCAGGATCACGTGTCCAGCTAGTTTCGAAAATAAACTCTGGGTTATATTTATAAGGAGCTCCCGGGATTGCAACTGTATGATTCAAACGTGGGTCTATATTATTTTTCAACAAGTCATCCGCATTGCTCAGGTTGTTGCTATTATAAGTATCGAACAACGGTAATCCTTTTTCATCTGTCTGGAAAGCATTTACCATATTCTGTGAAGGGCAATGGAAACCACAGCAGCCATATTCAGGATTCATCGGATAATTCAGCATAGCACCCCAATCCAGACGTCCATGTATGGTTCCGTCATTAACGGAGAACTGTACGGCAAAAACCGATTCTGAGCCATTTTCTGTTTCACAAAGGAAATTGTTTGCAAAATCAGGGGCCAGTGAATATTTACCGGATAGTCCCTGACAAAGAGTTACAACCTCTTGCAACTTCGTTTTGTCTATATTCACTACATTATGTTTCTCATCCTGTTCATAAGCGGCATATAAAAGAGCTTTAGCTAAATAAGCCTGTGCTATTCCCTTATTTATACGTCCCAGATCTTCGTTTTTATCCGGTAAATTTTCTGCAGCATAACGGAATTCAGCAATGATCATATCCCAAAGTTCTTTATCCGAATATTCTGCATTTGAGATATTGATATACTCTTCAGTCTTATCGTTTTCATCGATCCAAGGTATCTGCTTGAACAATATCTTCAGATCAAAATAGAAATGGGCACGCAGGAGGCGTACTTCCGCTCCGCGGATCTTCTTTTTAGGATAAACAGCTTCATCTATTTGATTGATACGAGCCAATGCATCGTTTGTGCGGGCAATGCAGATAAAGTCATTATACCATTTCTTATCCAGATAGCCATTGTCATCACGCAGATAGACAAAGGTCTCAAATAAATGGAAGTCACCCATATCACCGGTTCCCGCACCTCCTTTATAGGCATCACCGGCGCGCAAGTCGCCATAAGGCCAATAGGCATGCATACCATCGCCAAATTGATCATTACCCAGTGCTGAATAAGCAGATATGACCATTTTTTCTATATTCTCCGCCGTATTCAGATTCTCCGAATCGGCTACACCCTGAGGATTTTCTTCCAGAAACGAATCACAAGACATCATTGGAAGTAACAAGGCTGCTCCTAAAGTTATATATTTGAAAGTTTTCATAATTGTATAATCTGATTTTTAGAATGAAACATTAACACCAAAAGTAAAAGCACGCGGAACCGGATAAGCAAAGTTAGGAGTTTCCGGGTCTACACCGGTAAAGGCATTGTCGCCCCACCCCTTCTTAATTGTCAACAAGTTCTGTCCTGACAAGTAGATACGGGCACTTTCCATATGCGCAGCTTTCAATATATGATCCGGCAAACGATAACCGATCTCAATATTTGCCAACTTCAAGAAAGAGGTATTCTCCACGAAATAAGTAGAGAAACGTCCCTCGTCATTTACATTATTTGCAGAAGCAGCCGGAATTGTCGAACTTACATTATCGGGAGTCCATGCATCCATCAGACGTCTTCCGTAGTTTTGTCCTCCGAAGAGTCCAAAGAAGTCGGTAAATGTTTTTTGAGTATTATTAGCATGAGAGCCCACCTGTCCGTTCCAGAACATGGAGAAATCGAAGTTTTTCCAACCTGCATTCACATTCAAACCGTATAAGAACTTAGGATCTTCCACACCCAACCAGGTACGGTCTTCATCATTGATCTTACCGTCATCATTCAAATCTTTGTAACGGATACGGCCAACGCCTTTACCCGATTGCTCTACATGGTCAGTTACTTCCTGCTCGCTCTGGAAAATTCCATCTGCAACATAACCGAAGAGAGATTTCCAGGGACGACCTAAAATAGTCTGGTCATTACCGTTACCAGCATAAGAATTAATTACGTCTTCCGGCAATTTTGTGATCTTATTACGATAACTGGCAATATTACCTGTGATATTCAAGTCGACTTCACCTACTTTTTGGTTATAAGTCAGCATAAATTCAAATCCACTGTTCTCCATACTTGCGCCATTCACCCAACGGTCGCCACCGAAACCGATTGTTGCGATATAAGGCGGCTTAACAAGGATATCGTCTGTTTTCTTGAAGAAATAGTCCACCGATCCGGTAAACATCTGGTTAAAGAAACCAAAGTCGATACCGGCATTGTTTTGTGTAGTCGCTTCCCATTTCAAATCAGGATTCTGCAATTGCGTACGAACGAATCCGGAAGGAAGTTGACCTTGTCCGGCTCCTGTAATGTCATAAGCCGTACCCTGATCACGTCCATCAGGGACTTTGGTATAGTAACGAGCCTGATACAAACCATAAGAAGCATAATTGTCAATCTCCTGATTACCCGTCTTCCCCCAACCGTAACGAAGCTTCAAGTCTGATACTATATTTTTAGCTCCTTCAAAGAAACCCTCTTCACTGACACGCCATCCTACCGAGAACGCCGGGAACGTACCCCAACGGTTGTTGGCACCAAAGCGGGAAGAACCATCACGACGCACTGTTACAGAAGCAAGGTATCTGTTATCGTAGCTGTAATTCACTTTACCGAAGAAAGAAGAAAGGGCATAAGAGGTGGCTCCTCCTCCGTTACGCAAGTTGCCGTCACCAACCGACAGGTACATATAATCTTCATTTTCCAATAGGAAACCATCACGACCGGCCGACATATCTTCGAGTCTGTATTTCATCATTTCCTGACCGATTAGAATATCGAAGTTACTCTTTCCCAGATCAAACTTATATTGCAAGGTATTACTAAGCACCCAGTTTCCACCATAATTAGCTGAGGTATTCAAGCGAGCTGTCTTATCCGACATGAAACCGGACTGATAAGTCTTTTGCATATCGCGCTTCCACCAACCGGTATAGTCGATACCGAATTTAGACCGGAACATTAATCCTTTCAATATTTCAACGCTCAGGTTCACATCACCGAAAAGACGGAATACATCTTCGTGGTTCTGCTTATTATCTTCAATCAGGCGAACCGGGTTCTGACGGTCACTCATATTACTTGCCGGGCCTCCCCAACCACCGTCCAACGAATGAACCGGTACGATAGATTGAATATTTCTGGCATCTCCCTGCAAACCTCCTCCACTTAATGTTGAACTACGGGTTTTGGAAAGTGACAGGTTTTCTCCCAGAACAACACGGTCGTTAAATAATTTATAGTCACTATTGATACGAGCCGTGATACGGTCAAAATAAGTACCTTTCACCGTACCGTCATTTCCATAATAATCGGCAGAGAATAAAGCACGTCCTTTTTCATTTCCGGTAGTCACGGTTACATTGTAATTCTGAGTAAAACCGGTACGACTAATTTCCTTTACCCAATCTGTGTCTGCTGCACGCATCACAGGGTCGCCCGCTACATCCAGATATTCAGGAAGAATCATACTGTTTAAAGTCGGTGTACCGTTATTCCAGGCTACATCATACATATATGTATAAGGGGATGAATCCTTATACATATATGTATAAGGATTCATCCCCTTATTAGCTGATCCGTCAGCTAATGTCGTTGAGTTCAGTACTGAACCGTCATTTACTTTGGCACGGAAATTCACAAGCCCATACTCTTCTGTATTTAACAGATCAACCGAACGTTGCCATTGCTGAGCAGTCAAAGAGGCTCTGAATTCCACATGAGTTCCACCTGATTTTCCTTTTTTAGTAGTTACGATGATTACACCGTTAGCAGCACGTGATCCGTAAATAGTTGCGGCAGAAGCATCTTTCAATACCTGGATAGATTCGATATCCGATGTTGCTATTTCATTCATCGAGCGGGTACTTGGAATTCCGTCGATAATATAAAGCGGCTTGCTGTTACCCAATGTAGAGACACCACGTATCTTAACGTCTACGTCACCATTAGGCTGACCGGTATTCGTTACATGGAGTCCCGGAACACGTCCCTGTAATGACTGAACAGCATTACTGGTGTTTATATTCTTTATATCATCCATCTTTACAACGGAAACCGCACCAGTCAGGTCGGCTTTCTTCTGTGAAGAGTAACCTGTTACTACCACGTCACCCAATGTCTGCACATCTTCTTTCAGGACAACATTTAGTTTTTTGTTCTCGTTTGCTGGTATCTCCTGTGTAATAAATCCTATATAACTGATTTGGATAGTAGCCCCTTTGGTTACCGAAAGAGAGAAATTACCGTCCATATCGGTAATGATACCATTTGTAGTTCCTTTTTCAATAACAGAAGCTCCAACAACAGGGTAATTATCAGTTCCTGAAATGACAGTTCCATTAATAGAAACCTGTTGGGCTAACAAAGTATGCGTCATAAATAACATCGTTATCCATACGCACCATTTACGTAGTTTTAATGCTTTCATTAATCTTTAAATTATTAGTTTAACAATGATTTGGTGAAAGCAAAAGTATTCCCTCTTCCGACAACAGGTGATAAAATATTCCTTTAAATGCATCAAAATTGTCACATTTGCAACGATTTACGGATACAAAGTGACAATTTTGATAGGAAGGATACATTTGTTATATCAACGATGAAGCCATTCTCTTATTGGTACTCGGTAGGTGTTATGTCATACACCTGCTTAAAGCATTTGGAGAAGTAAGCCGGTGAAGAGAAACCGGTCTGATAAGCGATTTCGCTTACTGTATATTGTTTTTGCTTTAATAAAGCTGCCGCTTTACTCAGGCGATAATTACGGAGGAATTCGACCGGGGTCGTTCCGGTCAGTTCTTTTATTTTCCGGTGAAGATGTCCACGGGACAAGCCTAACGTATCACTCAGTTTCTCTACATTATATTCAGTATCTGCATAGACTTCTTCTATACATTTGATAAAGTTATTCAGAAATACATCATCCATGTTCTTTACCTTTTCCGGCTCGGTCAATAACAGGTTTCCTTTTTGAAGTTTCTCAAGTAACTGTTCTCGCAGGCGTTTACGCTCTTCCAGGATACGGATAATCTTTAGCTTGACGAAATTGATACGGAAAGGCTTCTGGATATATTCATCCGCACCTCCTGATAATCCGAAGTTACGTTGACGTTCGTCGGAAAGAGCGGTCAACAAAACAATCGGGATATGGCTGGTCGATAGATTTGTCTTGATATGACGGCACAGATCGAAACCGTTCATTTCAGGCATCATCACATCACTCAATACCAACGATACATCTTCGGTTGCCAAAACTTCCAACGCCTCTTTTCCGTTAGCAGCAAGCAATATATCGAAATTATCCTGCAACTCCTCCTTCAGGTATGTTCTCACCTCTTCATCATCTTCCGTGATCAGGATAGTATATGGATATTTGACTGACAACAATTCTTTTTCGGTAGAGTCATCCAATTGGGAAGCATCATAAGCCAACGGGGAAATAGGCAGTTCAGTAACATAACCATCCGTAAAATGCTCTTTTCCTTTCAACAATGTCAGGGTAAAAACCGTCTTTACTCCCGGAGTGCTCTCTACCGCGATCGTTCCATGATGCATATCGACATATTCTTTCACCAGATGAAGTCCTATTCCGGTTCCGTTGGAAGCATTTTCCGTATAAAAACGGGTAAAAAGATAAGGTATATTTTCAGGAAGAATACCCCGACCACTATCTTCTACCAAGACCTGTATTTTATTATCTACCTCAGCCAGGCTTATATGAACCGTCCCATTTTCAGGAGTAAACTTAAATGCGTTGGATAGCAGGTTGACCAGAACCTTCTCCATCATCACCGGATCGAACCACAGCATACATTCCTTCAACTCTGAAGTAAAAGTGAAATTAATATGCCGCACGGTAGCCATACTTTCAAAATAAGATTTGATCTCACGGATGAAAGCGATAATATCCGTATTACGTATCTTCAGCTTCTCCTGCTTATTCTCCACCTTCCGAAAATCAAGTATCTGGTTGATGACGCGTAACAGATGATCCGCATTCTTCTGCATCAATTGCAGGTCGCGCAAATACGGGGAATCATGCATCAACTTCAATAACTTATCCAAAGGACCGAGGATCAGAGTCAGCGGAGTACGAACCTCATGCGAAATATTCGTAAAGAATTGTAGCTTTTGTGCTGTCACTTCTTTTATCTCGGCGTTCAACTGGATAAGCTTTTCGCGTTGTTCTTCTTCCTTCCGGTTGATCTCACGCAGTTCGTGATTGGTCTTCTTCAACTTAAAGTTAATCAGGAAGGTATAGATAGAAAGAAGTACAAAACCGATCATCAGGACGGAAATGATCAGGAAAGAGTCTTGTAGAAAATTAAAACGGTTGAGCAACGTATCGAGGTTCGTACGTTGTTGTTCGATCCTTTTCTGGTAATTCAGGAGACGGGCGGATTGTATTAAGAGAGTCCGTGCACTGATCTTATCGATCTCCCCGGTTTGCAAAGGGATATACTTTTGAACCGACTCTCCATTAATGATTTTCATAGCAGTACGTATCACCTGTTCACCACCGGTAGGATAAAGGAAAGAAGCATTGATACGCCCGTCGGCCACAGCTTCAAGTCCGGCTCCTGCCACTGCATCCACTCCGATAATCGGTAGTTTTTCCGCCCATTCCGGAGCCTTTTCTATGAAATACTCGCGGGCGGCAATAGCCATCATATCATTATGGGAATAAACAAAATCTACCTTGAACGGCCATTCTAACCGTTTCAAACGTACTTTTGCCGTATCATACACCCATTCTCCTTCTACTTTACGGAAACTTAAGTCAGACCGTTTCACCAAAGCATCTATAAAACCCTGATGGCGTTCCTGCGCTGGCGACGAACTCGATAAACCCCATATTTCCAAGATAGAAGCCGAAGGAGGAAGATACCTGGCAGCATAACTACCGGCAGCATATCCGATCGTATAATTATCGGCACCGACGAATGTCGTATACAAATCCGTATTGACTTTCCTGTCGGTGATAATAGTTGGAATACCGGCCTTGTACGCCTCTTCGGCAACTTCCGTGATCGGGTTCGATTGAAAAGGGGAGATAATCAATACATCCACCTTGTCGTTTATCAATTCTTTTATCTGACGGATCTGTGTATCGTTATTGCTGTTCGCATCCTTGACGATTATTTCAATATTGTCATAGTTGGAAGCTTCAATCTGCATTTCTTTTACCATCGCCTGCCGCCAGGCATCGTCGAGCATACATTGCGAGACACCGATTATATACTTCTTTTCTTTTTCCAAGGTATTACAACTTATTACCAATAAAGAAAAGAAAGACAATAACAAAAAGCATTTTACATGTCTCATGATACTACGGATAGGTTAAAACTCCAAGACAAAGATAGAAAAATTATTCAGGAAGCACGTAGCCGGTAACCTCTTCCAAACCGGAGGTATTTACAGCCTCGGAATCGTAATCGCCATACCAATATATCGTTGTAGCATAATCAACCTCTCCTTTCACCCAACTCAACATTTCTATATCGAACCTGAAACTTTTCGTAAAAGGAATAGCATCCAGGTTACGGGTCCTGAAGAAAGCATTATATCCGGCAGAACTTTCCTGGTCTGCCCGCGGAGCCCCTCCGAACGAAGTCTGGAAAGGTACGACGGGAGCCCATGAGCTATTGTAATAATCTTCCGTACCGGTACCGAAATGGGAGGGGAACGTATCGTCGTCCACCCAGATCTTTTCGTCGCCTTCCCCATACCAGGCAGGAGAATAATTATACAACGACAACAGATCGCCCCTGTAAACACCTCTGCCTTTTATCGTTGCAAAGTTCCATTCCATACATTGCGAGTCATTATCATATTCATTGCTGATCGGAATACCTTGCTCTTGTCGCCATGAAGCATGGAAGTAGAGCGAACGGTCGTCCCATTTCCAGCTATCGACCAGTGCATTTACAGAAGCATGTATAGCCTCATCCGAGTAGTTGATAAGAGTTATTTTCGCTTCTTTCCGATAAGGCATCGGCCAACGGCTCGTAACGGTTCCCTTCCCATCGGCTGATAAATACCAGCTTTCTACATAAGGAGCACCGACACCACCTGCCGAAAAATCGCTGAGAGGAACCCACACCATCGGTTTATCGTCAAACTCAATTTGGAGAATAATCCGACGCATAACAGCAGCATACGTATCTGCATTCGGAACATCTATCCTAACAGCTAAATTCCTGATAGCCTGGTTACCCTGAGGTAATCCGGTAACAGCCAATGACTGCCCGGAGGACACCTGGCCGGAAGCAGAAATCGTTTGCCCTGCTTTATAAACCGGAGGAGTAAGCAGGGCTCGATCTACCTGAGTGATCTTATCCTGAATAGCCTTTGCCTTTTCTGCGGAGAAGGTTTCCACCACCACATCCTGCGGATATTTTCTATAATTTATCTGATAGTATTTGGGAGTCGGCTCCACACCGTCCGGATATTCGAAAGTAACCTTACAGCCTTTTGCATAAGGTATCGGAAGAAACAACGTATTCCCTCCTTTGCCATCGGGCGTGTAACTGGTATGAGGTTGCAACAATCCTCTACCCAACGGTACATCGATACGCATTAAATCGTAAGCGGGAATCGACCACTGCGCCTCTGTTGCCCCGTCGAAGTAAAAACGCATCGTCCCACTCTTATTTATCGTTGTCAGCCAGATCCGTGTAATAACTCCGGGGCCTTTCTCGTCAAAAAGGACATTTTCTATCCGGTTGTTGATCGTGTCAGTCCTGACAATACCGAAGCCATCATTATTGGCAAACCAGAAGGCAGAGTCCGGATGAACGGAACGTCTGTCGTAACTGCTTACCTGATGAGTAGTATAATAGGGAGACGGCACACGCGCCACTTCTTCGCCCGAGACTATTTCATCTAACAGAGTAGACAATGAAACCGGCTGAATCTCCTGCTTACAGGAAATGGACAGGAATAAGAAACCAAGGCATACTAATGCCAGACAGGATTGTTTTTTCATGTATTATCTTCAGATTTATTTTTACATTGACTTAAAGTACAAAAATAGAATAATATCCTCTGAGAAGGCTATCACAAATGTCATAAACTCGATAACAATTGTACCATACCTCACATCCGCATATAAAAAAACCTCTTTCTCCATAACGAAGAAAGAGGCCAATTGTCTGTTAAACAGAATAAAGAACTAGTTATGTACCAATGTTCCGATATTTTCCCCGCTCATCACCTTTTTCAGGTTACCGTTGGTATCCATATCGAAGACAATGATCGGCAGGTTATTTTCTTTACACATGGTAGTTGCCGTCAGATCCATTACCTTCAGGCCACGAGTGTATATTTCATCATAAGTGATATCAGCGAATTTGGTTGCCGTAGGATCTTTCTCCGGATCGGCCGTGTAGATACCATCTACGCGGGTACCTTTCAGCATCACATCGGCTTCGATCTCGATCCCTCTCAGGGAAGAACCGGTATCGGTAGTAAAGAACGGATTACCCGTACCGCCGGACATGATTACGACATTGCCTTGTTCCAATAGTTCGATGGCACGCCATTTATTATAAAACTCACCGATCGGTTCCATACGAATGGCAGTCAGCACCTTTGCCTTCACGCCTTGTGCAACCAGCGCAGAACTCAATGCAAGGCTATTGATAACCGTTGCCAGCATTCCCATCTGGTCTCCCTTCACCCGGTCGAATCCTTTAGATGCACCGCTCAGACCACGAAAGATATTACCGCCACCGATCACAATTCCGATCTGTACACCCATTTCGGCAATTTCCTTAATTTGTGTTGCATACTCGTTCAGACGAACTTCGTCGATACCGTATTGTTTCCCTCCCATCAGCGACTCACCGCTTAGTTTCAGAAGAATTCGTTTGTATTGTGCCATCTTGTTGTTTTTTGATTTCTAATTGTTCTTCTGCAAAAATACAGTATTTCAATCAGCAAACAATATCAGTAAGGGATTATTCCGGCATTATTTAATAAAAGCGTATAGCAAATGTAACAGGTTTGTAACACGACCACTCTACTTTTGTTCCTGAAATGAAACACACACTTTATTCCTTATTTTGAAACACTAAGAATATCAACCAAACCTTCTTCCTAACTTTAGCGTTTCCCCTCGTCTTTCAGCGGAAAGAGATGGGGAAACGTTGTTTTTAAGTTCTCTTGCTCCTTTTTTACTATTACATCCGAAACAATCTATCCCGCCGTTCTGTTTCATATACAAAAGAAACCAAGTAGAATCATTTAAAAGTAAAGAGTTATGAAGAATGTATTAATCGGTATTGCAGCCGGTATAGCAATCGGCTATGTGCTTCGCAAAATGGAAGACGACGGCAAATTCAAATGTATTCATGATGACATGAGTGAATTGGCTGACAGAACTAAAAAGAAATTCAAAGATGCAGTCGACAAAGGTATCAATCAGGCCGAATATGTTGCCGACCGCGTGGAGCATCTTGCCGAGAAAGCAAAGCAAAATAAATAAAGAGTCTTCACCAACCAACGAAACCCCGATAGATTATTCTACCGGGGTTTGTTTTTTATCTGTGTTCCCTCTTCACAGAGATACCGACAGATGAACTTTATTTTATTACTTTAGTATTAATACGGCTACTTGTTCGCCCATCGCGGGGTAATTGGTTGAAGTATAGACGCTGCAAGCAACGTCTATACCTGACAACCGCGTAGCGGTAATTTTAGAATTATTTCATTATTTCTTATTTAACGATTGCTTTAACAGCAGCTTCGCCTTCGATAGCAACTACAACTACACCAGCAGGAGCAGCGATTTCTGCATTGTCAGAAGAAAGAACTGTGTTAGCAATAGCCTGACCTAAGATGTTGCTGATTGTAACAGTCTTACCTGCAGCACCCTTGATAGTCACTTTACCGTTACCGGCAACTACAGAAACTTCACCAGCAGTGATAGCATCGTTAGATGTTGCTACTTCTTCAGTCGGTTCGATGTTGAAGATTTCAGTATCGAGGATAGCTTCGTTGTAGTTTGCAGCTTTTGCAATTACAGGAACACCATTCTGGATCTTAATCCAACCACCCTTACCATCTGTAGGAATAGGTTTGTCACCAACTGATTCGATCAGGAAGTCACAAGCAGGTTTATCATCAACCAGACGCAATGCGAATACTGCATTCTTGATACCATATTCGTGAGCAGCATTGATAGAATCCCCCTTAGTGTTCTTGCTAGGATCAGCATCCAAAGTCCATGTAGCCATATTGTGCTTGTTGTCACCCAGGAAGATAGAGTCTGAAGCAACTGCATATTCAGCCAGGTTCATATCTTTACCGTGACGCATTACGATCAAAGTATCACCGATATGTTTTGCCCATGTGAATGACAGGCGAGTATACTTTTCATTCCAGATATAATCCTTACCGTTAGCAGCCAGCTGTACAGAGTCCTGTGCATTAACTAAATAACGACCGATCTTATAACCCTGAGTAGGAATTTTGTGACCGCAATCACCGTGGTTAGCGATATATTCCGGAGTATCGTGTTCAGGATTATCAGGACATGTCATACCTGCAGGAACTTCTGTTACGTCTACTGCAAACATATACTGAGGCATCTTAGTCTCATTACGTACATAAGCAGTATCAACATACAGAGCAGACAGTTTATTGTCACCCTTACCTTCTACGCCCAGGAAGTTGATTCCTTTATCTTTAGAATAAATGCTGTGAGCATCTTCATACAGATATTCTTTAGCTGTGCTGTTTACTCTGTAGATCTTAGCATACTTGTTAACATCCATATCTTTCAGACCATCTTCAGGATTAGAAACACCCAGACGACGATACAGAGGAGTTGTACTTTCTTTCAAAGCGAATGTAGCAACACGTTCTTCGCTGCACTGACCTTCGATAGAGAACTTCATAGATGCATCACGTACACCTACACGAGTCGGATCTTCTTTCTTATTTGCACTAATCAATGCATAATAGCAAGTAGTATCACCTTCTTCTGAGATCAACTGGTTGTTTTCTTTCAGATAGAATTCAGCAGCCTTTGATTTATCAGCAGAGATAGCATATGTATTTTCGTTATTCGGAGCTTCTACAACAAACTTGTTATTATTACCCAATTTAGAGCTATCATATACACGGATGCGATATGCTTTCTTATACAATTGAGGAGCAACAGCTCCAGTATAGCCGTACTTAACATCATAAAGAGCTTTAACTGTATCTAATTCAACAGTAACTTTTTCACCTTTCAGGTCAACATAAACTGTTGTATCGACAGCTGTTGTATTTACATTCATATAATTACCAATTTGGATACCATTAAAGTAATCCATATTGAAACCTATTTTTGATAAAGCATCTTCAGTTACAGCCGCATAACCCAGATATTTGTTAGTAAGGATACCTGCTTTAGGTTTAGCTACTGCTGCTTTTACATAAGATAATGTATCACCAGCTACCGGCATATTCAAGATACTGTATAATGCAAATACTGCGTTATCGCCACCTTTATAAAGCTGTACATTCTTAGCATAATATACATCCGGGAATTCACGGTTGTAGATATTAACAGTCTGTTGTCCTGCCAAACCATGATTTTGTTCAACAACCCACTGTGTACGAGGCATGTGACCGAAGTCCTGAGCCTGTCCGTAAAGTTGAGCTTGTTCTTCTGCTACATATTCAGCTTCGTCTGTACCACAGAACGGAGCAACCAGATATTTACCATTCTGAACTTTCTTCACATTAGAAGACAAGTTGAAGAAGTAAACACCTTCCGGCAAAGTTGTCTTTTCATATTGAGAAGAACCGCTGATAAAGATACGTGTATTAATAGTCTGTTTTGGACTCATCTGGCTGTTATACTCAGAGTTACCAATTGACAATTCACGGTGTGAACCGTTTCCTAATACTTCAATTTTGATAAGGTTACGCTCAGCTCCGTCTTTCTTTCCATTCTGATCAGTTGTAGCCGGTAAGAAATCGTCACTCAAATTCATATCACTGAAATTAGAAGTAACTTTATCATTTGTCTGATCGTTCAATGTTGCAAAACCTGCAGAACGAATAACGATAGAGTCTTGTGCCGGATACCATACAAACTGGAAGTTAAGACGACCATTGATATCCTGGCGAAGCCAGTTGCTTACACCTTTAGGAGCACCATCAGAAGAATACAGCATACCACCTGCTGCAGGTTTCGCTGTATCAATAATCTTCAAATAAGTATTTCCTGCATATTTAGTCATATAGGTTGTGTCTACCATGACATAGTTTTCTTTATCAGTCATCAAAGAAACCCAACCCTGATTTGCTAATTCTTCATCATTTGTTTTTTTCTCTGCTTCAGCAGCTTTTTTAGCTTCATCAAGCTTTAAACCTGTTATATAAGCATCTATATCTGCAGCAGTTTTATCAGCTACAGCAGTGATAACATCATTAACAGCTTTTACACCAGGAGCAACAGCATTATCCACTGTCTTATAACTGATTTCTGCTTTTTCATTTTTAATGAAAGCAATAACAGCTGCTTTAGCTTTTGCATTTAATGCAGCAATATCTTTATCATTATTAGCAGTTGGTAATTTCTCGACAGCAGCCAGACCTGTTTCATAATCAGTTACAAAGGCTTTGTTTGCTTCAGTCAGAAATGCATTAACAGCATCCTTATTAGCATCTTCTTCTCCTAATAAACCTTTGATAGCCTTAGCAAAGTCCGCTTTGAACTGAGTGTTCTCATAAGTAAACAGCTTTTGGTATCTACCGTTACTTGCTGTAATATGGCTACCATCAGAAGTTTCTTTTGCCGGATTCTTCCAATCAAAAACTTTTGAAGGATAACCTTGTGCAGCAACAGCTTTTAAAGGCTGAGCAAAAACATTGGCATATTCATTATTCTTAACATCCTTATCGAAAGCCAGGTTCAATTTTCCATTTGAAGGAGTCTGGTTCCATAACATGGAGTTCAAATCATCAGCTTTCAATAATACAGCTACCGGATCAACCGGTACAACCTTTATCTGTTGGTCAAAACTACCAGCAGCAGTCTTATTATTCAAAGCATATTTTAAAGCATAAACAGAGTTTTTCCCTGCCATCAATGTCATTACAGAGTCATTCTTTGCACTAAATACAGAGGTCAATTCTTTAGCATCTCCAAATTCGAAAGGAGTCACAGGATTATACGCATCCAACCACTTCCAAAGTAAGATTTCACCGCCAACGACAGTAGATGCCGTAGCATTATCATCAACCGTCTTTACAGCATCTTTAGAATTTACAGACAAAGGAAGGCCTGTAGCCATGTTCATAAATACATAACGATATCCATCTGTTGCATTACCTTGTACTTCGATAGTCCAAAGAGTATAACGCAAATCAGTAGAAGCACCTGTCGATGTTACAGAAGCCAATTCATAACCTTTTTTATCAGCAGTCGGAACCATAGCAATAACATTCGTTCCATCACTCTTTGTAGTCAACTGATAATAAGTTCCTGAATTGATTTTTGCAGAAAAGTTTGTCGAGGCATTTTCAAACTTCGCATAGGAAGGATCAGCCGCATACAAATTTCCAACACTTGTCGCCAGCAGGAGGCTAGCCACCAAAGTAGAAAACTTTTTGTTCATAAATCTAAATTTTAATATTAATAATAGTGTTAATGAAATAGTTCTTGTTCAATCATTTACATACTCTAGTCCAATTCGAATGACTAGAAAAAACGACCGTTTATTCTAGTCATGCTTTTGAGGGGGATGTCTGTTCGTAGTCAAAACATAGAATTTCGTACTTGTTTTGCTATCCTATTGATAAGAAAGGAGATACTAAAGATATTTTTCTTTGAAAAAGGATTGTGATTTCAAAAGTTATAAGTACTTTTGTTGACGAGAATAAACGGTCGTTTTTTCTAGTCAGTCATAATAAGACATTCTTCTCTTATTTTTCATAGCATTTAATGCAATAAATCACTCCTAGAAATATAGCTATTATATATATTAATGTACGCGCGTACCTTTTATATATATAATTTTCTTTCAATTTGGCATCAAAGGCAGCCTTACATCCATAACAAGCTATATATCTATACTTTACAGATGACGCCACCTTTAAATCCAGCGTCACCCACTACCTTTTGGAGCTCTTTTTCAGATCATCGGCATAATTAAAGATTTTCATCAGGAACACTAAGCCTAAAGTATACGACAATTTATGGGATTTGTCCGCTATTTTAAATATGTAAGGCTAGGGATACATATACGCAATGCAAGCCTTTCAAAAAAGTAAGGCTTGCCTTACATATTTGTAAAGTATATATTACTTATTTAAAGTACAGGAGAAAAATATTTAATCATGCTGAATATGAGGTTTAAAGATAGTGATGAAATTGCTTAACTGTAACGCTGATATTTTAAATAGGGTGTAAAAAAGAAAAGTGACGCCATACCAACAGTACGGCGTCACCTTCATAAGTATTTATATTCAACGGATACAGTCCATATTTACAGCCATTGACGCCGTAAATACGAAAAAGATCCTTCCGGCTATTCCTTCGGAATAAACATACTGATGCCAACCGGGTAATGATCGGAAAGGTAATCGTTATCGGGGCCGTTATAGATTTGAGCATCTACACAGTTAGGGCGAAGGCTATCGGTAACAAAGATAAAATCGATCCGTTCCTGCTGACGACGCAAGGCTTCTCCTTTCGGAGAACTGGCCAGGATACGGGTCGGAAATGAATAACGCTGACTATCGGGGGTAAACATATAGCAGATATCATGCAATGATGCAGCCATAAAAGTCGATATAACTGCATAATTCTCCAGATGCTCGTCTGTCCAGGAAGCATCGAAAGGAGAATGGGCATTCATATCACCCATCAACAAGCAACTGGTCAGCTGGTTACTATTTATATAGTTTACAATATTATCCGCTTCCTGTTTACGTTTCAGACGATCGGAAGGATTTAGGTGCGTTACCAGAAAGTCCATGTCGAGCACTTTACAATGTAACAAGCCATGTCCGTATCCATCTATTTTCCGGTCGATTACCTTGATAGGAGTTTTGGAAGTAAGACCAACGGGATAACCGTTCTCCTTCACGATAGCGGCATACGGGTGACCATATCCGGCAGCCAGTTCTTTCAACTTAGCTTCGGTGAAGCCACAAAGTTCGTTCAGTGCCAATACATCGGGCGATTGCTCTTTTACCCAGGCGGTGAAACGGGCGATACGATCCTGATCGGTGCCGTTGCTGAAGCCATCCATAATGTTGTAAGAAATGATCTTTATCTTCTGACGATCGGTACGCCAGTCTCGTTCATAAGTCTGGGCTTCCAATATCGGAGATATAAACATGGATAACAGAAACAAGAGGAATACACTTTTTAATAATCGCTTCATTGCCATAGTATTTAGATTGAATTATTGTCGACTACCGATACTTCCTTAAACGCATACCGCCTCACTTCCCCGTCATTCAGTTCGAGGATCAGATGACCGGTCGGTTCTATGCCCTGGATACGTGCCTGGAAAACTCCCTGCTCATCACGGTACGGATAAAAGCCCTCTCCACGATAAAGGGCAGCCATATAGCTATTCCGTATCTCTTCCTCCTTCTCCAGGATCAGGCCGAGATAACGGTCGTAAAGACGTTTCAGGAAACTGTTCAACAGTTCTTCCCGGTCGTATTCCCGACCGGTGATCTGGAACAATGAAACCGGATTGGGAGCATTACTCAGGAACTCCCGCTGGTTTATATTGATACCGATACCGATCACTGAACAATAGAGCGAATGCCCCGTCAGGTCGTTCTCTATCAGCATGCCGCATATCTTCCGGTCTTTCCAGTAGATATCATTCGGCCATTTCACCGTTACATCGTCAATATACTGGTCGAGCGTTTCCTTCACGCTGAGCGCAGCTATCTGGGAAATCAGGAACTGACGGTTGGCCGGAAGGAAATCCGGATAAAAGATTACACTGAACATCAAGTTTTTACCCTCTTCCGACTCCCATGAGTTGCCTACCTGGCCACGTCCGGCTGTCTGAAACTCGGTAACAACGACGCTTCCTTCCGGTAGCGATTCTTTACCTACCAGCCCACGGAGATAGTTATTCGTAGAGCTCGTTTCGTTCAGGCGGATAAAGCGCGGCGTTTCGTTTTCTTCATTCATCGTATGTTTCCCTTATCTTTTTTGGCAGTTTGGCTATTACTTCACGATAGGAATGATGAATCCAACGGCAGACCTCTTCGGCCGGCATATCGCGTTCCAGATAAACACCGTTCCAATACTTTTTATGGAAATGATAAGCCGGTTCCACTGCGGTATAACGTTCACGCAGTTCTTCCGTATAATCAGTACTGCATTTCAAAGCGATATATGGTTCTTCCGCATCTAATGCCAGAAGAGCAAACATCTTGTTCTCCACCTTAAAGACCAGAGAGACATCGTCAAACGGAAAACTTTCCGTAACGTTTCTCAACGACAGGCAATATTCGCGGGCTTCTTCTATATTCATACTTTTCTTTGTTTTATTATCTGCAAGGAGCGTAGAAAGCATCATCCAGATGTTCGATCTTATAGCCTTCCCGGCCCTTTATGAGCGTTATAATATCGAAGCGAACCGGATAGTCGAGATCGAAATAACGGACATAAGCATCTGCTGTGGCTACGATCCGCTTTATTTTCTTATCGTCGACAGCCTCTTCGGGCGAGATAAGAAAGTCTTCCGAACGGGTCTTTACCTCGACAACAATTATCTCGCTGTCTTTCAGGGCAACAATATCCAGTTCGTAATGATGCCAGTGCCAGTTCGAATGCAGAACCGTATAGCCCTGACGAATCAAAAAGTCGCGTGCTGCAGCTTCCCCGTCTTTTCCTAAGTCGTTTCCTTTAGCCATCTTATTAATTTGCACAAATATACTGTTTTTCTTTTTTATTTGCGCTTTCGCTTGTACATTTGCACATTATGGCACAGAAACGGAAATATTCAGCTCCACAACCCAACCGTCCGCGGGTATATAAGGTTACTTTTATGCTTAATGAAGAAGAGCAGAAGGCTGTCGACCGCTATCTGGCCAGGTATAACATAGAAAACAAATCCCGGTGGTATCGGGAAACCATCCTTTCACACATACTCAAGACGCTGGAAGAGGACTATCCTACGCTCTTCAAGGAAAACGAAATGAGACGATGAATCCATTTAATGACGAATATTTTATGAAACAGGCACTGGTGGAAGCGCGTGCTGCTGCTGCCGAGGGAGAAGTACCCGTAGGTGCCGTGGTTGTATGTAATAACCAGATCATTGCCCGTGCCCACAATCAGACAGAACGCCTGAACGATCCGACCGCCCATGCGGAAATGCTAGCAATTACGGCAGCTGTCAGCGTATTAGGGGCTAAATATCTAACCGGATGCAGCCTTTATGTAACGGTAGAACCCTGCATTATGTGTGCAGGTGCCATCGGTTGGGCACAATTAAGTACGATCGTGTACGGTGCAAGCGATGAGAAAAGAGGGTATCAGGAATATGCGCCGAAAGCATTTCATCCGAAAGCTATCGTAAAAAAAGGTGTGATGGAGAAAGAATGCGCGGAAGAGATGCAGAAATTCTTCCGGCAGAGAAGATAAGAGA
>ERZ812616.2030-NODE-2030-length-18868-cov-11.001329_pt1 | contig 18868 bp, 16 predicted proteins | sample MGYA00376249_ERZ812616 | MGnify/ENA primary metagenome ERZ812616 (study PRJEB26924, sample SAMEA4378265) | human gut metagenome | biome: human gut; feature: human-associated habitat; material: faeces | place: China | collected 2013 ... | reverse complement strand
GATCCCTATTTAAGGAATATGCTGACTGGAGGCGACTGGGAATGAGTCTCAAGCCAGACAAGAAGAGCGACCTTAATAAGGACTGGATGAAGAAACGCCGAGATAAACCTATCAAAATTCAACCAGAATATCAGTTGATCGTTACGGAAGGAACGTCAACGGAACCACAGTATTTTCGAGCAATCCGTGACATCATCAATCAGCAATATCGAGGCAGAGTTCAACTGGATATCTATGGTGAAGGGCAGAACACCCTGAGCTTATTTGATAGAGCCAGAGGTCATGTGCAACGCAGCTCCAATGTGTACAAACATGTCTGGATCGTGTATGATACAGACGATTTTCCACAGGACTATATCAATCGGACGGCAGAGTTATGTGAGCAAAGCAGCACGGAAGAAACGGAATATCATGCAATCTGGTCGAATCAGTGCATTGAACTATGGTTTCTGCTACATTTCAGCTATTTTCAGTCAGATATTCATAGAAAAGAATATTGGCCAAAACTCAGTGAGTGCATGACACTATATGGCTTGGGAACATACTCAAAAGGACGGGAAGATATGTATAGTATCTTGGAGCCGTTCATGGATATTGCAATTCGGAACGCGAGAAAACTGGATGCAATCAATCAAGAAAGAACACCAGCAATGTCTGCACCGGGGACAAAAGTGTATGAATTGATTGAAAAGCTAAAGCCCTACTTGAAAGGCTGACAGTGAGGATAGTCGCAAGAATAAATTTTGGATAAAAAGCAGTGCAACTTCTGAATGTTTGGACTGAAGTGGTAAGCAGTAAGTAAAAAGTATAGTCGAATAAGATGCGAAAACAGCTCTTGGTCGTTTTCTGTGGTCTGGCGGGTGGGTCCTATGACGATTTTGTCCTGCCGGCGTTGACGATGCCGTAGTAGTGTAAAAACTACGACAGGACGGTATAGACTGACGATGAAACGTGAATTTTTTCGGCTTTGCACAGTTGCACCCAAAACAGGAAAAAGCCTGTTGTTGGTTGCCTTAACGGTGATAAGGAACTAATTCACTTACTAACTGTTAGCTGACGGTTTCCGGGGTGCATACGGACAAATCCCGTCTGATTTCTAACAGATATGCTCCCTATATATCGAACAGTGAAATAAAACACTGAAAGCTATATAGGGAGCATTTTTGTATGAGAGGAAAAATATCACCGGCAATCAAACAAAAGGCAGTAGCTTCTCATTCTCACAGTTCAGAAGATAGGCTATTGCCTTATTCGAAAAACGATTTGTTTTTATCGTACCAAGTCCTATATGCATGTGTACAGAACGAATGAGTTTCAAAAGGACCGGAAAATCGTCCTGTACAAATACAGCCCGGGGCGTGGGCACAAGGTAGCCGCTGAGTTTCTGGAGGGCTTTCACGGATATCACAGCTACTTCTTTTTATTTGATTGTGTTGATGCTACATGCACTTCACACAAAAGATGTTTCTTGTATAGTTTTGATTGATTTATACTTAGGACAACACCGCACAATTCCCGCCTGACGGCTTAAGCACCGCTTCGGCGGATCTCCGCGCCAAGAGCCGCCGCAAGCGGCGGTTGCGCTCCGAAACGCCTCGCTGCGGCTCGGTGTGCGGCACGGCATCTGCTTTGCCAAAATGCTCGCCAATACACAAAGTATTGCCTGCGCTTTTGGCTTAGCAGCTGCCGCACCTCGCGCGCCGTATCGGCACTTAGAATTATGCGGTATTGCCTTAGCTGAAAGAGATAGGAAAATTATAGAATCTTTGAGGCAAGAGAAAATGTACAACACAATTATTGGCCGCGCTTTTCCATACCACGCAAAAAATCTTTGTAAATGCCCGGGTCAGAATCGGGAATCACCGTCGCGTGGCAGGCTTTTTCGTAAAATGCAACCGGGCCGACGCTGCCGATGATAGCGTAACCGTAGCCGTGCTCCCGCATGGCGGTCAGGCAGCGCAGCAGCAGCGCGGTTCCCACGCCGTGTCCCTGCTCGCTGTCCAAAACGCGTGTCGGGCCGAAAAAGTCCGGTGCGGTGGCATCATAGCAGGCATAGCCCACGATCTCCGCACCGCGGGTGGCGATCCAGCAGCCGCAGGGGGTGTGGGCAAAAGCCACGGCACATTCGCCGGCAGCGCACTCGCCGGAGTGCTCACTCACCCAGCGTAGCACGCGCTCACGGTCAGGCGGCATGGCACGGCGGATCTCCACCCCAAATGCGCGGCTGCGGGCAAGGGCGGGGGCTTCATCGGGCAGGTCGTATAGCTTTACCAACATGTCAGGCATAAGAGATTCCTCCTTGTTTGTACAAGATTTCAGCCATAACGGCAGCGCCATCGGCGGCATCACCCAACGGGGCAGGAAAAGAGAGACTCGGAAACTGTGCGTGCAGGCGGGCTGTCAGTGCGGTACGCAGCGCCCTGTTTTTGACTAAAACACTGCCCAGTAGGGCTATGGCACCGTTTTGCAGGTCCAGCGCGGGTATGACGGCGGCGGCCATGGCGGCCAGCTCGTTGGCGGCTTTGTCGACGATGGCGTGTGCAGCGGCGTCTCCCTGCTGTAGGGCAGGATCCAGCAGAGTGGCCAGCGCGGCAATTTCTTTCTTGGTCGTTGTGGGCGCGTAGGTGAACCGGATGACAGACTGCACGCTTTCTGCCCCCAGGCGGTCAGCCGCAAGGGCAGTCAGAGCAGTGGCGGGGGCGCGACCATCTGCGGCACGCACCACAGCGCGCAGGATATCCCGCCCCAGCGCGTAGGCGCTTCCCTCGTCATCGATCAGGTGTCCCCAGCCACCGCTGCGTCTCTCGTGGCCGTCGGCGGTGCGGGCGTAGCAGATGGAACCCGTGCCGGCGATGAGCACCGTACCAACCGGTGTTCCCAACGCCCCGGCCAGCGCCGTAACCTGATCGCCAACGATTTGCAACGGACCGCGGTAGCCACCTGCACGGACGGTATTCTCAAGAAAATGGTAAGCATCCGGGTTACTGATGCCTGCGCTGCCGATACACAAAGCACCGCAGCCAGTCAACCCACCTGGCTGTGCGGCCAGCCATGCCATTGTGTCCGCCAGCGTTTTGGCGGCGGCAGGCCGGTCACTGTTGCAGTTCAGTGGGCCGAACACAGCGCGGGCGTTGGAGGAATGGTCCGACCACCGAAGCTCCACGGCGGTCTTGGTACCACCGCCGTCAATGCCAACACAGTAGGGCATTATTGAGCCTCCTTGTTTGCAAAATCAGGGTGGGCGATGGGCAGACGTCCGGGAGCGGCGGAGTGTCCGCGCAGCACATCGGCCACAGCGGCCGTACTGCGGGCGGTATACTCATACGCGACGAGTGTGTAGACATTTTCCGGCAGGGGGAACAGGTCGTAGGGATTTCGCAGCGCCACAGCGGCAATAGGCTTGCCGAGAGCCGCCAGTGCCTTGGCCAGGCTCAGCTGCTGCGGGTGCAGATGGCCGTTGTAGCTGCCAATGACAATGCCGGTGCAGCCAGCTGCACGGTCTGCCAGCGCGGCAATTTCCTCATCGGTTGGGTCAACGGCGGTGGTCACGCCCTCGCCGCCAAGGTGTGCAGCCATCATCGTGGGGAAACTCTGCGCTACATCGTCTACAACATTGCCAACAAGACCGGTGCGGTAAACCGGGCATCCCACGCAGAGCGGATGCGCGCCGAGGTTCGGGCGACCTGTGCGGGGAACATGGACTTCGGTAATGGTAGCGCGCAGCAGCCGGTCATTCTGTGCGGCAGCCTCGGCGGCGTCAAAGGCCGGCGCGGGTGTAGCGGCAAGCTTTGCCTTAGCGGCAAGGATACGGGCAACGCTGGCTTCCAGTTCGGTGCGGTCAAGGCGGCCGTCCGCAAGGGCTTCGGCGGCAGCGGCAGCAGCCTCGCCGGAAAGGCGGGTGGTGTGGGAAATCAGCACGAGGTCCACGCCCGCGTTCATCGCGGCCAGGACGCCGTTTACTGTGCCGAAGAATTTCTGCACGGCCTGCATCTCCATGCAGTCGCTGGTGACAAGACCGGTGAATCCCATCTCACCGCGCAACAGGTCGGTGACGATGCGGCGTGACATCGTGGCGGGCACGCCGCTGTCGTCCAGCGTTGGGAAAAGGATGTGTGCCGTCATGATAGCGGGAACACCGTCGGCGATGACCGCGCGGAAAGGCACAAGCTCCATTTTTTCCAGTTCGGTGCGGGGCTTGTCCACGCAGGGCAGTGTCAAGTGGCTATCCATCGAGGTATCGCCGTGACCGGGAAAATGCTTGGCAAGGCAGAGTACGCCGCCGTCCTGCAAGCCGCGGATCATACCGGTGGCGTATTTTACTACGGTGCTGGGGGTGTCGCCGTAGCTACGCACGCCGATGATGGGGTTGGCGGGGTTGCAGTTGACATCGACGCTGGGGGCAAGGTCAAAGTTGATGCCAAGGCTACGCAGCTCTGCACCGGTCAGCTTGCCCGCAAGGTAGGTGTTGCCGGGGTCGCCGGTGGAAGCCAGTGCCATAGCGCCGGGTACATTGACACAGTCCTCGGACAGGCGGGTCACGACACCACCCTCCTGATCGACCATGATGAATGGATCATAGCCAGTCTCTCTGCGGATAAGTTCTGTCAGATCCGCGCAGAGGGTGCGCAGCTGGGCTGCATCGCTGATATTCTCGCGGAAAAGGATGATGTTGCCGATTTTGTATTGCCGGATGACCTGCACCAGCTCCGGAGTGATGGCTGTACCGGGAAAACCAGCGACAAGCCGCTGGCCAATCAGAATTTGGTTTGTCATATGTGGTGACTCCTTACTATGTATGTAGAGGGCGGGGGTGCCAGCCCGCTGCAATGAATTTACTCGTACAAATATGCTTTCGCTGCGCGGGCTTTAAACGCAGCAGACTCACGCTCCCAGCGGGTCATCAAGGCGTCAAAATCCGGCCATTCCCCGGCCAGTACATCGCTGCCTGTCAGACGGTTGATGGGCAAAAGCGCGTGCTCGTTCTCGGGCTGCCGCAGGGCAAATGCGGCGGGATACATTTCCCTGACGGCATACAACAGCGCTGTACCGGTGCGGATCGTGTCAAATGCTTTAGTGTCGGTCAGGTGGATGTGCACACCCTCGCACCGCTGATTTGCGTGCTTCGATGCGCTGGGTGTGAAATACGCCGCTGTGAATGCAACGCCCGGCAGCTTCAGCGCGTTCATTCGCGTCGTCAGTGCTGCACCGTTGATGAACGGTGCGCCGATTAGCTCAAACGGGGCAGATGTGCCGCGCCCCTCGGACAGGTTCGTTGCTTCCGCCAAGCAGACACCCGGGTAGAGCAGTGCGGTCTCAAAATGCGGGATGGCCGGGCTGGGCATCATCCATGTAAGACCCGTCTCGGGGAAAAGCATATTACGCCGCCAGCCTTGTACCGGCAGAACGTGCAGCGTGCAGCCGATGTGTTGTTCCTCATTGGCAAGGCGGGCAAACTCACCGGGGGTCAGGCCGTAGCGGGTCGTCAGCGGATAGACACCGACAAAGCTCTCAAACCCAGGCTGCAGCATGCCGCCCTCGATCTTGCCGCCTAAAGGGTTGATGCGATCCAGCACTACCAGCTCCTTGCCCGCTGCCGCGCAGTCTCGCATGACGTAGAGCAGCGTTGAGATGTAGGTATAAAACCGTGCGCCGATGTCCTGAATGTCATAAATGACCGTATCTACCAAGTCCAACATTTCGGGCGTCATATGCTGAGAGTCCTTGCGGTACAGGCTGTACACCGGCAGCCCGGTGGCAGGGTCGGTGTATGTCTCCACCGTCGCGCCTGCGTCGTGGTCACCGCGTACACCGTGCTCTGGCCCGAACAGCGCTGTCAGCGGAAACTGCGAGTGGATGGCATCGATGCCCGGAGCCAGCGTCCGCGTAACGCCGGATGTGGATGTGATCAGACCGAGCCGCCTCCCTCTCAGCCAGGGCGCGGCGTCTGCCAAATGGTCAAGACCGTTCAAAACCATGGGGATACCTCCTATTGCGGTACAATGCTGTGAAATTTTAGTTCGAGCCTGCTTGTGCAGGGAGAAATGCCAAGTAATGCGCGTGGCAAAAATATTTTTTTAAACACAAACAGACAAATTACTACTTGCTAAACCCATTATACTCGCGCTATAATAAAAAGAAAAGGGGCTTACTGAAATTTTGTTTCGGACTTTTTGCCGGAATTTTCGGCAATTTGTGCAGCCCGGAAAGAACGGATCAGAAAGAAAGGCTTAACACGATGTTTAACTTGAACAATGATACAAAAAAGCTGGCCATCGGTTTGATGAGCGGCACCTCTGCCGATGGCATTGACGCCGCACTGGTGGAGATCAGTGGCTGCTCTACAACTACGAAGGTGCGCCAGCTGGCTTTTGTCACACTGCCTTTTACCGATGCCGTGCGCAACCGCATCCTGCGGGTGGCGGCGGGGGATTTCGGAGGCAGCAAGGAGCTGTGCCTTCTGAACTTTTTGATGGGCAGGCTCAGCGCTGACGCCTGTCTGGCCGTCTGCGCGCAGGCCGGTGTTGATCCCCACAGCATTGCCTTTGTGGGAAGTCATGGGCAGACGGTCTACCATGCACCGACAGCGGAGGAATATTGTGGATACAATGTCAACGGTACGCTGCAAATCGGCGAAGCATCTCTTATTTGTGAGGCACTTGGCTGTACGGTCGTCAGCGATTTCCGCGTGCGGGATATGGCTGCGGGCGGTCTTGGCGCGCCGTTGGTGCCCTACACCGAGTACCTTTTGTACCAAGACCCGGCACGTACCGTGGCGCTGCAAAACATCGGTGGCATCGGCAACATCACAGTATTGCCAAAGGGCGCGGGGCTGGAGGGCGTTTTTGCCTTTGACACCGGCCCGGGAAACATGGTCATTGATGCGCTGGCCGCACGGCTGACGGACGGAAAAGCTCGCTATGATGCAGGCGGCAAAATGGCTGCCTCCGCCCATGTGAATGCCGACTTGCTGCGGTGGATGCTGCGGGATGACTACCTGCAGACGCCGCCACCCAAAACCACCGGGCGCGAGCGATACGGCGCGGCCTATGTGGAAGCACTGATGCAGCAGGCCGCTGCACTGGCTGTCAGTCTGCCGGACACGCTGGCTACAGCCACCCGCTTCACGGCGGAATGTATCGGTGCAGCGGTGCGGGATTTCTGCCCCATGCGGCCCGATCGGCTCATCGTAGGCGGTGGCGGCAGCATGAACCCTACACTGCTGGCTCACATTGCAGACTGTCTGCCCGGATGCGAGGTGCTGACCAACGAGCAGTTGGGGCTGGACAGCAACGCAAAAGAGGCTGTTGCCTTTGCCGTGCTGGCCAATGAAACTCTGTACGGCCAGTGCAACACCGCCCCCGGCGCGACCGGTGCAGCTCATCCTGTGGTAATGGGCAAAATCAGCCAGTAATGATCAAGGAGGAAGTAGCCACATGACCAGTATTGAAATCCGCGTGCGCGATCTGTACGAGGATCTGAACGTGAGCGAAAAAAAGGCAGCAACATTTTTTTTGAACTATGTGGACAGTGTATTTGCGATGCCCATCGCCCAACTGGCCAAGCAGGCAGACACCACGCAGGTGGCGTGGGTGCGCCTGTGCAAACGCATCGGCTTTGATGGGCTGAAAGATATGAAAAAAGCCCTGTTCAACGAGTTGAATGAAGCGAAGGACACCGGCGTCCAGAGGGAGAACACCGGCTTTTTTACCGATATACGCGACTATAACACGGTGACTGAGATGGCCGAGGCCGTAAAGACCAGCAGCATTTGTGCCATCGAGGACACGATCAAGCTGCTGGACTCCGCCAGCGTTGAGAAAGCGGCAAGCAGCATCATCCATGCGAACACCGTGCGGCTGTTCGGCGTCGGTGCATCGGGGCTGGTGGCGCAGGATCTGTACTATAAACTCATCCGCGTGGGCAAGTCTGTGGTATTTGCGCAGGATCTGCACATTCAGCTGACCTACGCCGCCACCATGGGTAAAAATGATGTGGGTGTGTTTATCTCAAACACCGGTGCAACACGGGAGGTCATGGAGTGCCAGCGCTTGGCTCGTCGGCAGGGCGGCATGACATTGGCGCTGACGCGATTTGATCAAAGCCCACTGGCGCAGGAGGCGGACCTGTGTCTGTACACCTCATCACCGGAAATTTCCCACCGCAGCGGCGCTATGAGCAGCCGCATTGCACAGATGTGCGTGGTGGATGTGTTGTTTACCGCCGTAGCGCGGCAGAATTACCCAAAGGTAGAAACCGCACTGGAGAACAGCTATAAAAGCTGCATGACCCATAAGGTACAAGCCGGGGAAGTGTGACAGGAACATTACCCCAAAAAATGCTCCATTGCTCTTGTCAGGGCATCATTCCAGAAAAACCAGTTATGGTCACCGGGGGCTTCGTACCATGTCAGCGGCCAGTCCATGCCCCGCAAATGATCTCGCAGCCGCAGATTGTCCGCAAATAAACCGTCCTGTTGGCCGCATGCCAGAAAGACCTCTGGCATGCGGCCTTTTTGCGTGCCATCGGCAAAACGCGTTGCCAGCGCAAACAGATCGTCCTCCGGAGGCACAACGCCGCCACTGAACAGAGCCTGATCCTCATGCCAGCGGCTGAACGTCGGCAGTTTGGCTTTGATATCTGCCGCCGATGAGAACCCGGCTGCACCCGCATACTGCTGCGGCGCGGTCAGGGCACATTTCAGCGCACCATAGCCGCCCATAGAAAGCCCCATGATGTACGTTCGGGCCGGGTTGGGCTGAATGCCAAAAAAGCGGCGCACCATCGCTTGCAATTCCTGGTTGACGTAGGTGAAATACTTTGGCCCGCAGGCCATATCCGTGTAAAAGCTGCGCTGCACCTCGGGCATGATAAGGATCGCACTGTGGGTGCGTGCCAGATGCTCTGCCTGTGTGTAGCGTGCCCAGCCGGTACAGTTGTCCGTCAGCCCATGCAGAAGATAGATGATGGGCGCGGTGTCAAGGTTGTCGGTATCGGGCATTGTCACCAGCACCGATGTGGTCATACCAAGGCTTTCGGACATAAGGTCACAACGAAAAAAGGCCATATAAGCTCCTTTTGTTTACATCATTCGGCCGCACACCGCGCGCATGGCAGGCTCTGTGCGATCCCATGCGCTGATAGTCGCAGCGGCAAAGGGATAGAAGGTCAATGCGTCCGGTTCTGCCAACGATATTGCGATAAAACGTTTATTTTCATGCGCCAGTGCGGCCACCGCAGCGGCGGCTTCCTCCCCTTCGGCACGCAGGCCGAAAGCGAACACCACGGCGGGGGCGGCCTTGCAGGCATCCGCCAGTGCGGGCAGTTCGTCCACCGTGTGGTACATGGCGCTGTGACCGTGCAGCAGCCGCGCGGCCAGCGGGGCAAAGCTCTCGGTGATGCGGTCACCCTCAGTTACGCCGATGCCTGTGCCGGACGCCCGCGCGATGAACAGCGACCCCTCCGGCAGCGGCAGCAGACCTTGCGGGTCGCAAACCTCGATACCGGTGTCGGCCAGCGCATCGGCAAAAGCGGCGTGTTCGGACCAATCCTGCACGGCGATTTCGGGATTCGGCATGGTCCAGTCCAACGCCAGCTTGCAGGCCAGAATGCGCCGCACGGCTGCGTCCACGACTTGCATCGGCAATGTGCCGTCTTCCACCGCAGCCCGCAGCGCCCCGATGCAGGGTGTTTGCACATCGCGGCCATTTGGGTCGGCATTGTCACCGCCGTTGCCGGTAATAAGCAGGTCGCATCCGGCCAGCGCCGCCAGCACCGCCCCCCGCGGTGCGCCGTAGCGGTCCACGATGGCGTGCATTTGAAGTCCATCACTGATGACAAGGCCATTAAAGTTCAGCTTGCCCCGCAGTGTGTCGGTAATGATAGGTTTGGACAATGACGCGGGCATGCCCGATGCGTCCAGCGCAGGATAGCATACGTGGGCGATCATCACGCTGGCCAGTTCCTCCGCCATAGCGCGGCGAAAAGGCGTCATACAGCGCATCAGCACATCGGAGGGCGTATCGTCCACCACAAAGCCGAAATGAGTGTCCAGTCCGGTCTGTTCGTGCCCGGGAAAATGCTTGCCACAGGCTAAGACCCCGGCATCACGCAGACCGCGAGCCATGGCGCAGCCGTACTGCGCAGCATCGTTGGTTGTCGTGCCGTAGTATCGGCGCTCAGCCGGGCCGGTCAATGTGTCCAGCACCGGCGCAAGGTCAAGATTGATGCCCAGCGCCCGCAGTTCATCGCCCATGATCCGGCCAACTCGATAGGCATTGTCAGCATCGCCGGTGCGGGCTACGACCATCGCGCTGGGGAATACGGTGGCCTCGCTGCGCAGCCGGGTCACGCAGCCGCCCTCCTGATCAATAGCGATAAGCGCCGGCAGACCGGTGGCAGCTTGAATGGCTGCTTGGATTTCGGTGTTGAGCCGGGCTAAATTTTCCCGCCCTGCGCAGTTTTTGCCAAACAGAATAACATTTCCGATATGGTTTGCGCACAGAAATTCACGTGTGGCATCGTTCATTTGCGAAACTTCGATACTTGCAAGTATCATCTGACCCAGCTTTTCGTCGATCGTCATGCGGGAGAGGATAGCGTCAATTTTTGTGGGCATGGTCTACCTCCGTGGTGGTGCAGGGGAGGGGCGATCCCCCTCTCAGGCAGATTCATACAGCCGACAGCACAGCTGCTTGCGCAGCCCCGATAATGCCGGCAGTGTTACCAAACCTGGCAAGGCGCAGCATGGGTATGGTGTTGGGATGCAGTGGCAGCAGCGCGTTGCGGCAGGCATCCAAAAGAAAATCCCCCGCGCCGCTGATGCCGCCGCCGAGGACAACGACCTCAGGCGCAAAAATCGAATTCAACGATACGATACCAATGCAGACTTCCCGTACATAGCGGGCAAAAATCTCCTTGGCGTCAGCGTCACCGCGTTTGGCGCGGTCAATCAACTCTACCGGTTCTTCTCCGCCTGCCATCCGACGCAGCGCAGTGGCCGAAGCGTATTTTTCATAGCAGCCGCACTGTCCGCAGGAGCAGGTCAGCCCATCGGCGTGGGTGATAGTGTGACCCAACTCGGGCGCAAGACCGGTGGGGCTGAGCCAGCACTGACCGTTCAGCACAATACCGCCGCCGATGCCCGTGCCCAGCGTCAATAAAAGCCCTGTCTGCACGCCTTGCAGTGCGCCGCCGTGCAGCTCGGCCTGCAGGGCAGCGTGGCCATCGTTGATAATCGTTGTGGGCAGACCCACTGCCTCGTGTACAAGTGCGGCCAACGGCTCATCTGTCCAGCTGAGGTTGTTGGCCGTCACAAGGCCGCCCGCCACCGTGCCCGCTGCGCTAATACCGATGACACCGGGGCCGAAAGGGAAAATTTCAGCAGCTATCCGTGCGGCTGCATCGGAGGCTTTTGCGGGGGTTGGACAGCTCCACTTGTGCAATATTCGCAAATCATCGTCGAAAATTCCGAATTTGATCGTGGTTCCGCCAAGGTCGATGCCGGCAATTTTCATGGCAGTTTCCTCACAATCTCAAATGTTGCTGACAGTCAGCTGACCGCCTTGCCAGACATACTGTACCCGCCAGTCGTCGCTCCATGCGACACAATCGGCAAGGCAGCCGGGGGTAAGTTCGCGGCGCAGTCCAAGGCAGGCAGCGGGCAGGGTGGACGCCATGCGGCAGGCCTCGGCGGCAGGGATGCCAACGGATTGCAGATTGCGCACCGCGCCATCCAGATAAACACCTCCGCCATCCAGCGTTCCATCCACGCAGCGACTGACGCCGTTTTGCACGATGTAGCCCTGCCCGTTGAAGGTATAACGCCCATCGCACAGGCCGTGGGTGGCCACACTGTCCGATACGGCGATCATCCGATCCGCGCCTTTCATCTTATAAATCAGCTGCAATGTTCCGGGGTGTAGATGGACAAGGTCGCAGATGCACTCGGTGGTAACACGGTCGTCCAGCAACGCAGCAGCCACAACGCCGGGATCGCGATGGTGCAGCGGCCTGCAAGCGTTGAATGTGTGGCACAGCCCTGTAAAACCTGCGTCAAAAGCTCGCTGCGCGGTGGAAAAATCCGCATCCGTGTGTCCGGCCTGCACGCGCACTCCGTGAGCTGCCTGCGACTGCCCCAGCGCGATGGCCTGTGGCAGTTCCGGCGCAAGGGTGATCTGGCGGATGATATCCTCATACCCCTGGGTCATCTCTCGATAGGCGGCAGAGGATGGGATACGCAGCGCAGCAGGTGGCATTGCCCCCGGGCGGACCGGGCTTAAAAACGGCCCTTCCAGATGCACGCCGATAATGCGCGTTCCGGGCAACTGACCGACAGCCTGCTTTTGCATGGCGTCCTTTACAACACCCAACGCTCGGCGCATGACGGGCAGCAACTCCGCACCCAAGGTAAGCAGCACTTCGGTTACGCCGCAGCGCAGCATCGCCGCAAGAAAATCGGGAAGTGGGTGCACGACCTGCTCGGGATCAAAGCCCTGCCCGCCGTGGCAATGCAGATCCACAAGACCGGGGGTGAGAACATCCACTGCAAAATCAGCCGGACCGCCGCCGGTAATGGCAGTGATCCGACCATTTTCGACGGTTACAGTTTTATCCGTCAGGAATGTGCGCCCGCTCAAAAGCTTTTTTGTAAAAATTTTCATGGCAGGTAAATTCCGTTGCAGATAGGTCAGTTTATCCTTAACGCTTCAGCGATCCGACCTTGGGTCTGAGCAAGTCGTGCTTCCGCAGCGGGGGCGTCAATACCGCACAGGATCATCAGAATTGCGGTCTTGGCGCTGTAATTGCACTGCTCCAAGGCAGCGCAGGCAGCGGCGGTGTCAGCGCCTGTGGCGGTACGCACGATGCGCACGCAGCGTTCCACCAGCTTTTCATTGCTGGCGCGTACATCTACCATCAGGTTGCCGTAAACCTTGCCAAGCTTGATCATGGTGGCGGTGGAAAGCATATTCAGCACCATTTTTTGCGCTGTGCCGCTCTTTAACCGTGTGGAACCGGTGACGACCTCCGGCCCGGGGCTGGGGGAGATGTCAATGTCAGCGCTCGTGTCCACCTCGCTGCCGGGGCAGCAGGTCACGCTGATAGTCGCCGCGCCAAGGCTTTTGGCGTAGGCTATTGCCCCCAGCACATAGGGAGTGCGCCCGCTGGCTGCAATGCCACACAGCACATCCTTGCCGGAGAAATGCAGTTTTTCCAAATCCTCGCGACCAAGGTCGCGGTTATCCTCCGCCCCTTCGACCGGCACAAGCATGGCACTTTGACCGCCCGCAATGACGGCGTCCACCATGTCGCGTCCGGCACCGAAAGTGGGCAGACACTCAGCAGCGTCCAGCACGCCCAACCGCCCGGACGTGCCGCAGCCGCAATAAATCAGCCGCCCGCCGCTTTGCAGTGCGGTGTAGATTACATCAACGGCCTTGGCGATCTGTGGCAGCACCGCCTCGACCGCAAGGGCGACCTTTTTGTCCTCCTGATTCATCAGGCGGACGATTTCAAGCGTTGAGACCTCGTCAATATGGCTGGTAGCGGGGTTTCGCTGCTCGGTAGAAATTGAATCAAGTTTTACCATAAACGTTTCCTCACATTCGGCAGGGAGTGCCTCTGCCAGCTTATCCTGGGACAGCACCGCACAATTCCCGCCTAATGGCTTTAAGCACCCTCCGGCGGCTGCGGCACTTAGAATTATGCGGTATTGCCTTAGCCCTTAACGCCGCCGACAGTAAGGCCTTTGACAAAGTATTTTTGCAGGAAAGGATACAGAATGATGATGGGCAGCGTTGAGACGATGATGACAGCCGACTTAATGGCAATGCCCAAAGACGTCTTGTCTGCCGAGCCTGCGCCATCACCCACCATGGCCGTACCATTGACGATGTTGCGCAGGAACAGCATGACGGGATACTGATCTTTGTTGAGGTATATCAGAGAGTTGAACCAGTCGTTCCAGAAGAAGACCGCGTAGTACAGACCCACCGTAGCGATGGCCGCCGTAGACAACGGCACAACGATGCGGCGCAGGATGCCCCAGTAGCCAAGGCCGTCAATGAGGGCCGCCTCCTCCAGTTCATGGGGCAGTCCCTTAAAGGCGTTGACCATGATGATGAGGTTGAACTGACTGATGCAGAATGGCAACAGCATGGCCCAGCGGGTGCCAGTCAGATGCAACGAGGAGACAAGCAGGTAGTTGGGGATCATGCCGCCAGCAAAAAACATCGAGATAACAACAAGTTTCATAAAAAATTTGTGGCCCAGCAGGTAATCCTTGGAAAGGGGATAGGCGAACATGATGGTCATCAGCATGGCTATGGCTGTGCCGCAGATCGTGTAGAAGAATGTATTGCCGTAGGCCTGGAAGAAGTTCGGGTAGGTGAAGATCTGCTTGTAAGCGTCCAGATTGAAGCCCACCGGCCAGAAAGAAACCTGATTGTTGATGATTGCTTTCGAGCTGGAGAAAGACAGCGCTGCCATATACACAAAGGGCAGGAAACAAATCAGCAGCGTAAGGATCATGACGAGGTTCACAACGCCGTCAAAAACGCGGTTTTCTGTTGTTTTATAGTATCTACTCATTTTGCTGCCTTTCTTAATACAAGCTCTCGTCCGTCAATTTTCTACTGATCGCGTTGGAGCCGGAAACCAGAATCAGACCGATAATGCCGCCGAACAGACCGATGGCCGTTGCGTAGGAGTAATTCTGATTTTGCAGACCGGTGCGGTAAACAAGGGTGTCGATGATGTCACTGACGCCGGAGTTGGAGGGCGTGTACATCAGCAGGACCTTCTCATATCCGATGCTGAGCATACGGCCAACGTTCATAATCAGCATGACCATGATCGTCGGCATGATAGAGGGGATCGTCACATGGAATATCTGCTGGATGCGGGTCGCACCGTCCATCTCGGCAGCTTCGTACAAATCGCTGCTGATACTGGTGATGGCGGCCAGATAGATGATAGCCGTCCAGCCGGTGTACTGCCAGGACTCCGAAAGGATGTACAGCGGGCGGAACCAGCCGGATTCATTCATGAAGTAGACGGGTGTCATGCCGAAAACGTCGTGCAGGAAGTTGTTCAAAAGACCCGTGCTGGGGGAGAGGATCTCGTTCATGATGGCGATGACAACGACAGTTGAGATAAAGCGGGGCATATAAGAAATCGTTTGCACGAACTTTTTCAAGTATTTGCTGCGAACTTCGTTCAGCAGGATAGCGAAGATGATAGGCAGCGGGAAGTTGATGGCCAGATTTTCCAGCGAGACAACCAGCGTGTTGCGGAAGGCGCGCCAGAACGCGGGGTCTTTTAAGAAGCGTTCAAAGTAGCGCAGAGTCCACTCGGTGCCGAACATGCCTTGACCGGGACGGTAGCGCCGGAAAGCCAGAATGTTGCCAACCATAGGCACATACTTGAAAATGATGAAATACAGTACCGGCAGAATCATCATGGCATACAATGCGCTGTATTTTTTTATGTGTTTTAGGGTGTGTGAACGACGCTTGGCCTTCTCGGCCGGCGTAAGCTTTGGTTTTGCCTTACCCATGGATTGCGCTCCTTTTACAATAAAAGCAGGGGGCATATCCTCCCTTGGATGTGCCCCCTGCTGAGGATCAGTACGGATTTTTACTTGTTATCGTTGTACATCTGCAGGTATTCGTCGATACTCAGGTTCTTCATCTCAGCAACATAGGCATCCCAATCGGTGTCGGTGCTCTTCTTGCCTGTGATGAAAGCATCGGCCCAAACCTCGAAGGTGTCGCCAAGCGGGGTGCGCAGGCTGGCGGCGTCCTCAGCAGTCAGGTCATCAAACTGCGGCGTCGGGGGCACAGGCTGGATGGCATCGGGCATAGCGGCAACCTGAGAGTTGATCTCGGCGTAGTTCTCATCGTACTTGGACATCTCACGTGCGTTGATCCAGACCATCTGGGTAACATCAGAGCCACAGCCGTACTTGAGCTGCATGGACTTGTAGACGCCGTCAGCACTGTTGACGATCTCATCAGAGTAGACGATCTTGTCGCCGTCCATGGTGTAGGTCTCGCCCTCAACACCAAGGCACCACAGCTTTGCGTTTTCCTCAGAGTAGAACATCTCATCGATGGTACGGACAATGCGCTCGAAATCATCGCGCTCAGCGGTCTTTGCAGGGAACATGATGCCGGAACCGGTACGGCTCTTGGGCTGGTGATGTGCGCCTCCGGGGCCTTCCAGCGGAGCATACATCTGCAGCTTGAAGCCATCGATCTCAGTGGCAGCCTCAACACCGCCGATTTGGTCGTAGTAAGCGTAGGTCGCCATCGAAGCGCCGGTAGCCATTTTCTGACTCCACTTGTCGCCATCGATGGGATCTGCCATCTCGGGGTCGAGCAGACCTTCAGCATACAGCTTGTTCAGGAAAGCGAAGTACTGCTTAGCCTTGTCATCGATCGCACCAGCAAAGTGTTCTTTGTTTGCGTAATCATAGCTCAGGACATAAGAACCGTCAGCACTATTCTTACCAACGCTGATACCATAGGAGGGCATCGTCATGCGGAACAGAACGCGGGGACCGGCAAGGATGGTCAGCGGGTAGGAATCCGGATGGTCTTGCTTGTAGGCCTTCAGGATTTCGTACAGGTCATCGAAGGTCTTGGGAGCATCGAAGCCCTTCTCCTCAAGGTAATCCTCACGCAGGATGAGACCGCCATCATAGAAGCTCTTGTCCGTCAGGGAAGGCATATAGTAGCGCTTACCGTCCTGCAGGTTCAGCTGATTGACATCGTCCTGCAGACCCATTTCCTCTACGCGGGCGTTGAAGTTGGGGGTCCAATCACTGTAATCGCTGATGGGAACAAGAGCGCCGTTCAAGGCCAGAGATGCATTCTCGCCTGTTGTGGTCTGGTAGAGAATGACATCGGGTACATTCTCGCCGGTGTTCAGGGCGAGAGAAACCTTTGTGGAGTAATCGGCAATGGGAATTGCCTCAACGTCAAGTTTGACATTGCAGCGCTTCTGCACTTCGGTGAAGGTCAGCCAATCCTCTTTATAAGGGAGGGTGGCGTTATCCGACAGGTAGATGCGGATGTTGAGGGGATCCTCGCTGGAATAATCCGGCGTGCCGGACTCGGTTGAAGCGGCAGCGGAGCTGGCGGGTGTGCTTTCAGCGGGGGAACTGGAACTGCTGCTGCCGCAGGCTGCCAGTGTGCCAACTGTCATGCAAGCTGCCAAGGCCATTGCCATGGTACGGCTGACTGATTTTTTCATGTGATATCCTCCTTTTAAATAATGCCGTGCGAATTCTCCTGCCGCAGCGGCAGTGTTTCGAGTGATGGATTCTGGCTACGCTTGAAGAACTATTGTTTCTTAAGTTTTGGGTCTTGCGGAATATTTGTTTCAGTGCCTTTATCATATGCCATTTTAGAACAAACGTCAATAGTAATGTGAAATTTTCATGATTATTTACAAACAAACTCCTGTAACTTTAAGCAAAACAGAAAATTTCCAATTTAACAAAAGAATACAAGAAGCAAACACAGGGAAGCATCCCGTGATTACCCACTGCGCCTTAGACCATGCCAGAGCAGCCGCTCGGTCAAGGCCAGACAACAAACAAGGCTAAAACGCCATTACATATAAAAACAATGCTGTATCTTCCTGATTCGGAGAGCACAGCATTTCTTTTTATCGCAAATTGTCGTATAATGGTGTCGTATTCCAGATGCGGCACAACAAAGCCTAACACAGGCATCAGAGGTGGAAAGGGAAGGAAAACAGAATGTTCAGAGAAATGCGCAGAAAGAAAAACGAAATCTCAATCGATATGGCAAAGCAGTTGCTGGAGTCCAGTCGACGTGGTGTGCTTGCCGTGAACGGCGATGACGGCTACCCGTATGCCATACCCATCAACTATATTTATGATGAAGAAGCGCAGAAAATTTATTTCCACGGTGCAAAGGCAGGGCATAAGGTCGATGCCTTGCGTGCCTGCGATAAGGTGTGCTTTACCGTGTACGGGAATGAGACCGTCAGAACGGAAAGCTGGGCACCGTTTATGCAGAGCGTTGTCGTGTTCGGCAGGTGCCATCTGATGGACGTGGGTTCGGAGGCAACACAGCGTCTAAAGCAGTTTGCCATGAAATACTATCCCAGCGAGCAGCTTGTCGATGAGGAAATTGCGCACGCCGGAAAAGCAGTCCAAGTCTTTGAAATCGAAATTGAGCATATGAGCGGGAAGGAAATACAAGAGCGCTGATTCTTTGGTGACAGGACCTTGATTTTCATGGAGTTTTCTTCCTTCCGGTTTGTCAAAAATTCTGTGCGATTCAGTCGCTGTACGGAATTCTGAAATAGTCCAGATACGCTTTGAATCTGTCTTGTGCCGTCAAACAGATATCCATCAAATATCCATGCTCACGGTTCCATTCATGCAAGCCACGATAATAAAACATCTTCAAGTCATCCTCAACAATAAACGGGACAATGTTGCTTTTGAGGCATTCCTTGAAAAGGATGAGTCGACCAATACGCCCGTTACCATCCTGAAACGGATGGATACACTCAAAATCATGATGCCAACCGACAGCTGCAACTGCTATCGACCCTGTTTTCGGGACACGACATGATGGATGGCTTATGAAAAGGACTTTCTTTTTGCCCTTTATCCTCTCAGCGGATGACCCCAAAACGGCTGTCCGCTATTTTTATACCCGCGCGGCGGGGGAGAGTTGCCCGACAAAACCGCCACAGACGGCATATGAACTGGTCATCGGGTCAACAGCTCAAAATGATTCCGTTTGGTGACGAGCAGCCCTTCCTTTTGCAGCTTGGAAAGCTCCACTGACATGGCGGAACGCTCCACGCAGAGAAAATCCGCCAGCTG
>ERZ812616.2020-NODE-2020-length-18982-cov-2.906536_pt1 | contig 18982 bp, 20 predicted proteins | sample MGYA00376249_ERZ812616 | MGnify/ENA primary metagenome ERZ812616 (study PRJEB26924, sample SAMEA4378265) | human gut metagenome | biome: human gut; feature: human-associated habitat; material: faeces | place: China | collected 2013 ... | reverse complement strand
CGCGGTTCGATCACGTCGTCGATATAACCGTACTGAGCGGCATTGTATGGGTTTGCAAATGCTTTCTTATATTCTGCTTCTTTTTCAGCAGTTGCTTTTGCCGGATCTTCTGATGCAGCAACTTCTTTTGCGAAGATAACTTCTACTGCACCGCTCGGGCCCATTACTGCGATTTCTGCAGTCGGCCATGCGTAGTTCATGTCGCCACGCAGGTGTTTAGAACTCATCACACAGTAAGCTCCACCATAAGATTTACGCAGGGTAACTGTGATTTTAGGTACAGTTGCTTCACCGTAAGCATAAAGCAATTTAGCTCCGTGAAGGATTACACCATTGTATTCTTGTCCTGTTCCCGGAAGGAATCCCGGAACGTCAACCAATGTTACCAGAGGAATGTTGAATGCGTCGCAGAAACGAACGAAACGACCAGCTTTACGTGAAGCATTGCTGTCAAGACATCCGGCCATAACTTTTGGCTGGTTGGCTACGATACCAACTGTCTGTCCGTTGAAACGGGCGAAACCAACGATAATATTTTTGGCATAATCGGCGTGTACTTCAAGGAATTCGCCGTTGTCGATAATTGTTCCGATCACTTCATACATATCGTATGACTGGTTGGTATTATCCGGAATAATATCATTTAATACATCATCCAAACGATCGATAGGATCGCTACATTCGATCAGCGGAGTTTCTTCCAGGTTATTCTGCGGAAGGAAGCCGATCAATTTGCGGATCAGTTGCAGACCATCTTCTTCTGTGTCGACAGCGAAATGGGCAACACCCGATTTGGTTGTGTGTACGCTTGCGCCACCCAGTTGTTCCTGTGTTACGTCTTCTCCGGTAACAGTTTTTACAACTTTCGGACCAGTCAGGAACATGTAGCTTGTTCCGCGTGTCATGATGTTGAAGTCTGTCAGTGCAGGAGAATAAACGGCACCGCCGGCACATGGGCCAAAGATACCGGAAATCTGTGGAACAACACCTGATGCCAGAATGTTACGCTGGAAAATTTCGGCATAACCGGCCAAAGCGTTGACACCTTCCTGGATACGTGCTCCACCTGAATCGTTCAGACCGATGACAGGGGCACCCATCTTCATGGCCTGATCCATTACTTTACAGATCTTCATAGCTAATGACTCTGACAAAGCACCGCCGAATACTGTGAAATCTTGTGCATAGACGTAAACAAGGCGGCCGTCGATCGTACCATAACCTGTTACAACGCCATCACCCAGGAATTTTGTTTTTTCGATACCGAAGTTGGTACAACGGTGTTGAACGAACATATCGAACTCCTCGAAACTACCTTCGTCAAGTAACATGGCGATACGTTCGCGTGCTGTGTACTTGCCTTTTTTGTGCTGAGACTCGATTCTTTTTTCTCCACCACCGAGACGGGCTTGTTCGCGAAGAGCGATAAGCTCTTTTACTTTTTCAAGTTGGTTACTCATTGTATTTCTGATTTGTTGTTAGAAATGAAGTGTTTTTGTTATTTGTTACCCGGCATGCAAAGTTCTGTCAGAACGCTGCAGGTTGATTTCGGGTGAAGGAAAGCGATGTTCAAACCTTCTGCACCACCACGGGGAGCTTTGTCGATCAGCTTAACGCCTTTTTCTTCAGCTTCATTTAAAGCAGCCTGTACATCGGGTACAGCAAATGCGATATGATGAATGCCTTCGCCTTTCTTTTCGATGAATTTAGCGATAGTGCTGTCTTCGCTGGTCGGTTCCAGTAATTCAATCTTTGTCTGGCCTACTTTGAAGAAAGCTGTTTTTACTTTTTGGTCTGCAACTTCTTCGATGTTGTAGCATTTCATACCTAAAATTTCTTCGTAATACGGCAGACATGCTTCGATGCTTTTCACTGCAATGCCCAGGTGCTCAATATGTGTAATTTCCATGTCAATAATAATTTAAAAATTTATAATGCTTTTTGTTTTGCAGGCAAAGGTACATTCTTTTTTGAAGAATCAAGAAAAATTTCATCAATTATTAAAGGTAATAATGTGTCATTTTGCCAATAATTAAAAGAGCCAATGAAAGGGGGTATCTTTTATTGGCTCTTTGCTCTGTTATATGATTAGTATATTCTTAGAAATCAACTATCAGACGGGCATTAAGCTGTCGGCCTGTCAGGTAGTTCGGTACGGCGAACTGCTGGTTGTCTATATTGGTGATCCAGTAGTATGAGCTTACATTTTTTATGTCAAACAAGTTGAATACGTCGACTCCTACCCAGATATTTTTCAAGTGGCGGAAAAAGCCCCGGTCCATGATTGCGTCCGACTCCCCGGCAAGCTGATAAGAGAACCCCAGGTCGACACGTTTGTATGCCGGAGTACGGAAGACGCTTTTTACATCCTCGTATTTCGTCCGGGGGGCAATGAAGGGCAGACCACCGGAAAGAACGCCTTTCAGGTTTAGCTTTACACGTTTGTATCCCGGGAAATAATCCTGAAAGAAAAGTGAAACATTGTATCCCTGGCTGTTAGGCATCGGAACGGTTACCTGGTCGCGTATCGTTTGTTCGGCCTTCATTAGCGAGAAACTGATCCATGAGTCGGTGCCGGGTACGAATTCGCCGAAGAATTTGACATCGATACCCATTGCATGTCCTTTGGCGCAGTTCTCTCCGTAATAACGGATCTTGACGTTGTCGACAGTATAAGGGATGAGGTCGTCCAGTTTTTTGTAATATAGGTCGGCACTTACCTTAAAGTTCCGGTCTGCCGCACGGAATGTATAATCTCCTCCCACAATGAAATGGATGGAACGTTGCGATTTGATATCTTTATTCAGTGCAATAATATCGTTTCCCGCTTCATCCCGTACAGTGGTACGTAGTTCTTTATAAAACGGTGATTGATAGTAAATACCGCTCGCTGCCCGGAATGTGAGATTTTGGTCGAAGTTCGGAATGAATCCGAGAGATACACGCGGGCTGATGATAAATTCCTTGTTGTAGCTCCAATAGCTTCCGCGAAGGCCGCCTACCAGTGTAAACATTCCTTGTTTTGTACGGAACTTAAAAGCATCCTGCACATAAGCGGATAGTCGTGTGCTGGACAGGTCATTATCGGAATAAAGGTTGGAGATAACGTTTACGCCCGTTCCCGTTTGTGGAAGCGAATAGCCTGCCGAGTCGCGTTTTTCCCATTCGCTGATACGGTCGTTGATTTTTTCCATCTGTACGGTTGCTCCCCATTTGATCGTGTTGTTCTTAATGCGCGCACTACCATAATGTCCGGCATTCATGATGGTTGAGTTCAACCGGTTGCGTGCATGTTCATGATAACGGGCGACGGAGAGTGGAACTTGTTCTTGCTCATTTTCTTCCGCAGCATCTCCCAGCCAGTATTCGCCGGTGATGTCGTATGTCTCTATTTCCTTGCTGGTGAAGGCAGAAGCCTGGATACCCAGTTCGGTATTTTCGTTTGGATTGTGTTTTAATGTCAATGCCCCGAATAAGGTCTGAAACTTATCACTTTCGCGACTGTTAGGGAAAGCAACTTCGAATCTTTTAGCATTTTCAACTGTGCCGAAAGTTGTTTCGCGTTTATGCGGTGTGTATTTGAATGTGTTTGAAGCCAGGTTTCCCAGGAAATTAACTTCCCATTTAGGAGCCAGTTGATAGGTCATGTATGACTGGAGATCGACGAAGTCCGGCTGATATTCAGCATCTGTGTCCATCGTTTTCAGCAATGAACGGCCTGTTTTGTAGCGAACACCTGTAACCTGTGTGAATTTGCCGATCGAACTGCCCACATAGGCATTCGCTCCCAGCAGGCTGGCAGATGCCAAACCTTCGAATATTTTTGGTTTTTTATATTTGATGTCGAGTACCGAACTCATTTTATCTCCATAGCGGGCTTCGAATCCCCCGGCTGCAAAATTGACCGACTCGGTCATGTCGGGGTTGATAAAACTCAATCCTTCCTGTTGTCCGGAACGTATCAGTAAGGGGCGGAATACCTCCAATCCGTTCACATAAACGATATTTTCATCGTAACTACCGCCACGAACCGAATATTGTGAACTCAATTCATTGCTGGATGAAACACCTGCGAAAGTGACAACCAGGCTTTCGATACTACCACCGGCCGGGTCGGGTAGGAGCTTAACCCGATTAGCGTCGAGTGTTTCAAGGGTTGTCGTCTGTTTGCGGATGGCAGTTGCAACCACTTCTCCCAGGTCAATACTGGTATAGTTCATTTGTACATTCAGGCGCATGTCCTGCTGCACGCTTGGTAAAATACGTTCGGCTTTATTATATCCCAGACACGAGAAAATGACGGAAACGGAATCTCCGGGAGACGTTGTGAGCGAATAATATCCCTTTTCGTTGGTCATCGCTCCGTTCAGGGTGTTTTTTATCTGGACAAGAACCAATTCAAGCGGACTGCCATCGGCGTCACGAACATATCCTGTGATTTTAACATGCTTTTGTCCAAAAGCACTGATAGAAAATAATATAAATAGCAGTGCAGCTATCGCACGAATCTTCATAATTAATAATGTTATAGCTTTACTAACGCGAAAAATAAAGGAAGCGTATATTCAGCATGTAAAAAATCTTTATCTTTGCCCTATGGGGAATGCGTTCCCGGCATAAAGAATTTAATTAACAGCTACAAAAATAAGATAAAAATGGACAGCTTTGCAACTCTTATCAAGAATAGAAGAAGTACACGTAAGTTTACCGACCAGTTGCTTTCGCCCGAACAAGTGGAGATGATACTGAAAGCTGCATTGATGGCTCCGGCATCCAAACGTAAAAATCCCTGGCAGTTCGTGGTTGTGGAAGACAAGGAGATGTTAAAAAAACTGGCTGCCTGTAAACCGGCGGGTTCGTCTTTCCTTGAAAATTGTGCCCTGGCTGTTGTGGTGATGGCAAATGTGATGGAAAGTGATGTCTGGGTAGAAGATGCCTCGATTGCTTCCATCTACATGCAACTTCAGGCGGAAGATCTGGGGCTGGGAAGTTGTTGGTGTCAGATTCGTAACCGGCAGACAGAAGACGATACGGATGCGAACGTGTATGTCCGTAATCTTTTGGATGTCCCTTATCAGCTCGAAGTATTATCGATTATCGGTTTCGGATATAAGGATCAGGAACGTAAACCGTTTGACGAAGCACATCTGCAATGGGAAAAAATACATCTCGGTACCTATAAGATGCCGGAAGAAAATAGTGAAGTATGAAAATAGTATTCATAGGTGCCGGTAATCTGGCGACTCGCCTGTCGTTAGCTATGCAACGGGTCGGTATGCAGATCGGACAGGTATATAGTCGTACTCCGGAGAATGCCCGACAGTTGGCTACTAAGCTGGGGTGTCCCTGGACTACAGACTTTTCAGCTTTGCAGCCGGATGCGGATATGTATGTTTTTTCACTGAAAGATACAGTTCTGGTTGAGGCGATCGCAAAGGTAAAGCCGAACAACGGTTTGTGGATACATACTGCCGGAAGTATGCCGATGAATATTTTTGAGGGACACGCCGCGCGTTATGGCGTACTCTATCCTTTACAGACATTCAGTAAGGGACGGGAGGTCAGTTTCGATGTGATCCCGCTTTTTCTGGAAGCCAATACCCAAAAGGAGGCCGACTATCTGAAGAATGTAGCCAGTGCGCTTTCGGAAAATGTCCGTTTTATGTCATCAGAAAAACGGCGTAGCTTACACCTGGCTGCTGTCTTTGCCTGCAATTTTACCAATCATATTTATGCATTGTCCTATAAGTTGCTTGAAGAAGAAGGTATCTCTGCCGATGTACTTTTGCCGCTGATAGATGAAACGGCTGCAAAGATACATCTCATGTCGCCGGCTGCCGCCCAGACCGGTCCGGCAATCCGGTACGACGAGAATGTGATAAATAAACATCTGGCTATGCTGAACGATCCCGATATGAAATCGATCTACCGGCTTTTGAGCCAGAGTATACATAAGGAGGCCCAAAATGAGTAGTATCAATTATGACCTGACAAAAATAAAAGCATTTGTGTTTGATGTAGACGGTGTCTTATCGTGTGATGTGGTTTCACTCCATCCAAATGGCGATCCGATGCGTACGGTTAATATCAAAGACGGATATGCCTTGCAGTTGGCGGTGAAGAAAGGTTATCATGTCGGTATCATTACCGGAGGGTATACGGAGGCTGTGCAGATCCGATTCTCCCGGTTGGGTATTGTGCATATTTATATGCGGAGTGCCGTGAAGATACATGATTTTAACGACTTTCTGCAAAAGACCGGATTGAAGCCGGAAGAGGTAATGTATGCCGGTGACGATATTCCCGATTATGAAGTTATGCAACAGGTAGGTTTACCTGTCGCTCCTGCCGACGCTGCTCCGGAAATCAAACAGATTGCAAAATACATCTCTTTGCGCAAAGGGGGCGAGGGTATTGCCCGCGATGTAATTGAACAGACAATGAAAGCACAAGGCCATTGGATGAGCGACGAAGCCTTCGGATGGTAATAACAATGAAATATATGTTGACTAACCTACTAAAATACCGTATTGTGCTGGGGTCGAACTCGCCCCGCCGAAAAGAATTATTGTCCGGGCTGGATCTCAACTTTGAGGTCGAAGTCATTCCCGGTATCGATGAGTCGTATCCCGAAACATTGACGGCTGAAGAGATCCCTTTGCATATTGCCCGTAAGAAAGCGGAAGCATATATGGGGAAAATGACTGATAACGAATTGCTGATCACGGCTGATACGATCGTTGCCACTTACGATCATATTTTGGGTAAACCTGCGAATCGTGAAGAGGCGATCGAAATGTTACGTTATTTGTCTGATCATGTGCATGAAGTTGTGACAGGCGTTTGCTTGACTACCAGGGAAAAGAGCATTTCTTTTTCTGTAGCTTCGGCTGTCAGCTTTGCGAAGCTGGAAGATGATGATATTATTTATTATGTAGACAAATATCGTCCGTTCGATAAGGCCGGCAGTTATGGCATACAGGAATGGATCGGTTATATAGGTGTAGAGGCTATTAATGGATCGTTTTATAATGTAATGGGGTTGCCGGTACAGCGGTTATATCAGGAATTGAAGAAATTTTGATTAAAAAAATACCAGTAATCCTTGCATAATATATTCGGAAACAGTAATTTTGCGGTCTGAAATTCTGCAGAGGGTAAACAAGTGATACTTAATATGTATCCACCCCCGGGACATAACCTGTTTAAATATAAAAGACAGATGTACGTAATCGTAGAAATTAACGGACAGCAGTTCAAAGCTGAAGAAGGAAAGAAATTATTCGTTCATCACATTCAGAACGCAGAAAGCGGAGCTGTTGTTGAGTTTGACAAAGTATTGTTGGTTGACAACAATGGTGAAGTTAAAGTAGGTGTTCCTACCGTAGAAGGCGCAAAGGTAGTATGTGAAGTACTGTCTCCGCTGGTAAAAGGTGATAAAGTGCTGATCTTCCACAAGAAGAGAAGAAAAGGTTATCGTAAACTGAACGGTCACCGTCAGCAGTTCACTGAAGTGAGTATTAAAGAAATTGTTGCTTAACGTTTAAAGGAGAAAAGAAGAAATGGCACATAAGAAAGGTGTGGGTAGTTCTAAGAACGGCCGTGAATCACAAAGTAAAAGATTAGGTGTTAAGCTTTTTGGTGGTGAAGTAGCTAAAGCTGGTAACATTTTGGTTCGCCAGAGAGGTACAGTTCATCATCCGGGTGAAAACGTTGGTATCGGTAAAGATCATACGTTGTACGCTTTGAAAGATGGTGTTGTTACTTTCCGTAGAAGTAAAGAAAACAGATCTTTCGTTTCTATCCAGGAAATCGTAGCAGAAGCATAATTCGCTTTACTCGAAAGAATAGGAAAAGCGGAATGTCCGAAAGGATGTTCCGCTTTTGTGTTTCATCGGGAGGAGGCTAATGTTTGTTTGGGGAGCTGAATAAAACGGTGAAAGCACTTCCTGCACCTTCCTGGCTTTGCACATGCAGCTTTCCGTTGTGGAGTTTGACGATTTCCCGCGAAATACTCAGTCCGATGCCGTTTCCGTTTTTTTTAGAACTGAAGAATGGGATAAATATCTTGTCACGTATTGCATCGGATATACCGCATCCATTATCGGCAACGGTGATGTAAGGATGTCCTTCGTTATCACAGCCGGAAAAAAGATGGATTTCCGGATTCTCCTTTTCTTTTACGGCATAAGTCGCATTGGTGACAAAATTAATTATCACCTGTTCGATCAGATCCCTGTCCATATAGGCTGTCACGTCCGGATTATCTGTTTTAAGAGTGAATCCGATCCCTTTCTGCTGCAAAGACGGGTTCATCAGGGAATGAATAGCGTTTAATAGTTCGTAGAGGTTGTAGAATTTCATGTCAGGCACTATCTTCTGGCTTAGACTACGATATGTCTCGGCAAAACGTAGCAATCCGTCACTCCGCCGGTGAATGGTGTCCAACGCAAATTCCATATCTTCCACATCCGGTTCCGACAGTGGGGAAGAAGTCTCTTTCAGTGTATGTATCTTCCTTCTGAGCGTATCCGAAAGAGAGGAGACGGGTACGATAGAATTCATTATCTCATGAGTCATCACATTAAGCAACCCTTTCCAGGCACCCGATTCGACCTCTTCCATTGTGGCGCTTACGTTGTGGAAAGCTATCAGCTTATAGGTTTTTCCTCCTGTTTGAAAGATGGAAGCATTGGTCATTGTTTTGATGGTTTGTTTCCGGGCATGGATAGTCAGCAGGGTACTTTCGTTTACCGGAATATCGAGTAATTCATTGAACAAGCCTTCGTTCTGTTTTTTCAGCCAGTTGATATTCTTGATATGAGGAATGTTGAGCATCGTAGTAAAAGCGTCGTTCATCCATAATGTTTCATAGGTTTCTATATCGTAGGCGAGAATGCCGGTGTCGACCAGTTCCAACATTTCTTTCAGATAATGTTGCTGGGCCTCTTTTTCACGTGCCAGGTTCAGGAATGCATCCGTGATGGTCTGGAAGCGCGGATATTTTTTGGAAAAGTCTTTGTAAAGAATCGACTCGGCAAACTCGTCGATTTCTTGGTTTGTTTTTCTCCGTACATATATTATATATATAAGGAGCAGGACGATTAAGGTGGATAACAGGATGGTCATAGTCCGTATTTTTCTAACCGGCGGTATAAAGCTCCTCGGGTCAGTCCCAGCTCTTTAGCAGCCTGTGATATGTTTCCGTTATGTTTTTGAATCACCTGCTCGATAGCGGCTCTTTCCAGATCTTCCAGGTTATGGGTAGGTATCGGCTGATTGTTCCCTTTCGGCTGTTCCATAGGAGAGAAGGTGATATCCTCGGCTTTCAGAACATTGCTGTCTGACATGATAACGCCTCTTTCGATAGTATATTGCAGTTCGCGTACGTTTCCCGGGTAATGATACAACATCAGTTTCTTTTTGGCTGAGTCGGATAAACGGAACTTTTGCTTGAAATACTTTTTCTCATACATCTCCAGGAAATGTTCTGCCAACAAGATAATATCTTCACCCCGCTCACGGAGAGGGGGCACCGTTATTTCCACCGTATTGATCCGGTAGATCAAGTCCTTACGAAAACGTGTCTCATTAGCCAGTTCCCGTAGCGGTAGATTAGTAGCGGATAACAAACGGATATCCACCGCTGTCGGTGAATTGGCTCCCAGACGTGTTACCTCCCGGTTTTGTAATACGGTCAGCAGTTTGGCCTGTTGTTGTAAAGTGATATTACCTATTTCATCCAGAAAGAGTGTGCCCTTGTCAGCAGCTTCGATCAACCCGGTTCGATCTTCGCGTGCATCTGTAAAGGCTCCTTTTTTATGTCCGAAAAGCTCACTTTCGAAAAGAGTTTCTGTCAGGGAACCTACATCCACTTTTATATACGGGTAATTTCGGCGGAGGGATAACTGATAAATATAACGGGCTACCAGATCCTTACCCGTCCCGTTTTCTCCCAGTATTAGTATATTGGCATCGGTAGGAGCTATCTTTTGTAATTTATGAAACAATTGTTGCATACTTTCCGAGGCTCCTACAATCTTTACATCTGTTTTCCTTTCATTTATCTTTTCTTTGACATCGGCAGATGTCTGCTTATGAAGCGTTTCCCTCAGGGTATTTATCAGGTTTTCATTATGCCAGGGTTTGACGATAAAGTCGGCGGCCCCTTCTTTCAGGCTTTTGATAGCCAGATCGATATCAGCATAGGCTGTGATCATAATGACGGATTGGGCAGGCTTCCATTTCTTTATTTCCTTCAACCAGAAAATACCTTCATTGCCCGTGTTGATGGAACTTCTGAAATTCATATCCAACATAACAATGTCGATGTCGTTGGTCATGATCAGCTTATGGATATTTTCTGGATTCGTTTCGGTCAATATCGTTTTTACTTCCATCTTCAGCAAGAAACGTACTGCGGTCAGAACGTCTTTATCATCATCAACAATCAGTATATTTGCCTGGTGTAAGTTCATAATAACTCTTTTTAGTAGATTGCAAATATATCAAGAATGAGGTGAATCCCAAAGTTGTTTCTGTTTTTTGTCCACAGACATACAGAAGGTGTCCGGTAATGGACACTTTGGTAATTTGTGTGTTAGATTAATGCTTTAATAGATAGGATGTTAATGTTTTGGTACGCTGCTTGTTTTCGAATATAGGTAATATGCTGAATAACTTATAAGACTATGATTAGAATAAATGATTTGAGAAAAGTATACCGGACGGATGAAGTAGAGACAATTGCGCTGGACAATATGTCGCTCCATGTAAAGGAACATGAATTTGTTGCTATCATGGGGCCTTCGGGATGTGGTAAATCCACTTTATTGAATATCCTGGGATTGCTCGACGATCCGACTTCGGGTTCTTATCTTCTTAATGGTGTCGAAGTGACCGGCCTGAATGAAAATAAACGATGCGATTTGCGACGGGAGAATATAGGGTTTGTTTTCCAGAGTTTCAACCTGATCGAAGAACTTACCGTATTTGAGAATATTGAATTACCCCTGGAGAATTGCGGAATGAAGGCTTCTTTGCGGAAAATGAAAGTGGAGAAGGCTTTAAAAAGCGTTCTGCTTAATCACCGCCGTAACTATTTCCCGTCACAACTTTCCGGTGGACAACAGCAGCGGGTGGCAATTGCCCGCGCCATAGTCAATGACCCGAAACTGATCCTGGCGGATGAACCGACCGGCAATCTGGATAGCCGGAATGGTCTGGAAATCATGGATCTATTGACTTCTCTCAATGATGCGGGTACTACCGTCGTTATGGTGACGCACAGCGAACATGACGCCCGTTACAGTCATCGTGTCGTTCACATGCTGGATGGAAAACCGGTTACGGAAAACTTCCTGAAAGAATTGGCTTACACTACAAACTAAAAAAGTCATACGAATGAATATAAGAAGATCTATCCGGATTATTTTCCGGAGTAAAACATATAGTTTATTGAATATCATCGGGCTGGCAATCGGGATTACTTCGGCAGCGCTTATCTTCCTTTGGGTCGAGAGTAAAGTGAATTTTAATAAGGCTATTCCCAACTACCGGAATATGTATATCGGAGCTTATACCTATTATCCAACTACGGGAGATTGTGTCACTGTTTTTGAAACAAATAATTCGCTGGCGAAAACGTTGGATGACGAGTTTCCGGAAGTGGAAAACAGTACGAGATACAATGACAAGACACTTATTTTTGTACCGGAAAATACAACGGATTCTTTTGAAGAAAAAGGAGCTTATGCCGATTCTACTCTCTTTAATATGATCGGTATGAAGTTTATTTATGGTGATGCGTCCTATGTTTTTGAACCACAATATTCGATCATTCTCAGTCGTTCGATGGCGCGGAAGATTTATGGAAAAGAAAATCCGATAGGAAAAGGCTTGATTAATGAAGGTACTATCTATCAGGTGACGGGCGTATTTGAAGATATGCCCGGTAATACTTCATTCCAGTTTGAATGGGTAATACCTTTTCGTGTTCAGGCACAGGCGATGAAAAAAATATTGAATATAGACGAATGGGGGGTTTCCTGGTTAAAAACTTATGTAGAATTGAAACCGGGCGTGGATATAGACCTGTTGAATAAGAAAATGAATGTATTGGCTTCCCAAAAGGCCGGTCCTACTTATAAATCTATCCAAATGTTTTTCTATCCTCTCGATAAAATATTATTGTATGGTCAGTTTAAAAATGGGGTGGAAACCGGAGGCGGTTATATCAAGACTGTTTCTCTTTTCTTTCTGATCGGTGTACTGATCCTTTTGATTGCCTGCATTAATTTCATGAACCTTTCGACGGCGCGTTCTCAAAAGCGTGCATTGGAGGTCGGGGTACGGAAAACGTTCGGAACTAAACGTAAATACCTGATCCGGCAATTTCTGGCAGAGTCAGGCTTGATAACAGCAATAGCTCTTATCATTTCGGTTGGGTTGATCTGGCTGACCCTTCCTTTATTCAATGGACTTATAGAGACTCAACTATCCTTTAGTCTTCTCAATCCGACGATTGTGATAGGCCTGGTGGCGATCGGTTTGTTCTGTACCTTCCTGGCCGGTAGCTATCCTGCCTTGTATTTGTCTTCTTTCAATCCGCTGACTACACTGAAAATGCAGAAAGTGAGTAAAGGGGGGAGTGCGGCTTGGATACGTCAGGGGTTGGTTGTTTTTCAGTTTACGATGGCATTTATTCTGATCTGTACCACTTTTGTGATCTTTCTGCAGATACGATTGGCACAAAATCGTGATATCGGGATGGAAAAAGAGAATATGATTAGCTTTCCTGCCACAAAAGAATTATGTAATTCTTATTCCGCTGTGCAGAATGAATTGAAGAATACCGGTTTGGTACAGAGTTGCGGATTTGCAGATAGTCCGCTTCTACAGGTAAGTTATACTACGAATCCCTGGGTTTGGAATGGGAAAGATCCGGATGAAGAAGTTTCAGTCTGTTTCACTTTTGTATCGGATGGATTGATCGACGCTGCCGGAATAAAACTGGTCGATGGGGTTGATATCGATCCTTCAAAGAAAGATAGTAAAGGCGGTACAGGAGTTTTGATCAATGAAGCTTTGGCTAAATTAATGGGACCGGAAGGGCGTGTAGGAGGGAAGATCGGCCAGTCGGAAGGTAACAAAAATGAGATTGTAGGTATCATGAAAGATTTTGTATTTGGAAATCTTTATGCATTGGAACCGGAGCCTGCTTTGTTTTTCTATAATCCTAAAAGAGCTAATTATTTGTTTGTCCGCCTGAAACCGGATGTCGATGCAGTAGAAGCAATAGTACGGATACAGACTGTATTACGTTCCTTTACACCGTATCATGCGTTTGAACCGACCTTTATGACTGAACGCTTCGATCGTATGTTTAGTGATGAACGCCTGATAGAGAAATTGTCGGCATTGTTTGCAGCTTTGGCTATTTTTATATCTTGCCTGGGGCTGTTGGGATTGAGTGCTTTCTCTGCCGAGCAGCGAACCAAAGAGATCGGTGTACGTAAGGTATTAGGTGCTACTATAATCGATATTCTGTTTTTGTTAGGTAAAGCGTATACGGTACTTTTACTTATATCTTTTGCGGTAGGTATTCCGATCTCTTTATATGCAGCCAATCATTACCTGAAGGATTATGACTATCGGATTATGCTCGGTTGGGATATTTTTGCTGGAGTAGCCTTGTTTATCACGCTGATCGCTCTTCTGACGGTTAGTTTCCAGTCGCTGAAAGCTGCTATTGCCAATCCGGTAAAGTCAATAAAGACGGAGTGAGTGTGTATTCACTCTGTTTGCCTATGATCCTGGAAAGAGCAGGTTTAAATTGATGTTACATCCCGGAAACTTTGTTTAGGGGTATAACCATAATAAAAGGATAATATTGCAAAGTTTTTAGGGTTATAACCCTAAAAACTTTCAGAAGCTACTGTAGAACGCGAATTTACTTCGTTGCTTGCTATATAGCTGATTTTTTACTGAGTGAAAGTCTCTGATAGCTCAAAATGACGTATATTTGTCTGACCTCAGAAAGTGAACTAAAACAAGCATGAATATGGAGAATGTAAAACGGATACCGTACGGTGTCTCCAACTTTGTGGAAGTGGTGGAGCAAAATCAGTATTATGTGGATAAGACGATGTATCTGCCTCTATTGGAGGCGCAGCCGAATAGCTTGTTTTTTATTCGCCCGCGGCGTTTTGGAAAGAGTATCTTCTTGAGTATGCTTCGTGCCTATTACGATATATCACAGAGAGATAAGTTTGAGAAACGTTTCGGAAATCTATGGGTCGGCAGCCATCCGACCCCGTTGCAGGGAAGGTATCAGGTGCTTTATCTTGATTTTTCAAGGGTAGGAGGAGTTGAAGGTTCTTTGGCAAAGAACTTCGATGATTATTGCTGTGGTGGATTAGATGATTTTGCTTCTATTTATGAACCGTATTATTATCCGGGTTTTGAGCGGGAGATGAAAGAACAGTCCGGTTCGACCAATAAATTGAATTTTCTGGATCGTAAAGCACGAAATAACAATATACCTCTTTATCTGATCATTGATGAATATGACAATTTTACGAATGTTGTGTTCAATGAGCAGGGAAATGAGGTATATCATGCCCTGACCCACGCCAGTGGTTTTTATCGGGAGGTATTCAAGATGTTTAAGGGCATGTTCGAACGTATCTTCATGACGGGTGTCAGTCCTGTGACGCTGGACGATTTGACAAGCGGGTTCAATATCGGTTGGAACATCAGTACGGATTTTCAGTTTAACATGATGTTGGGATTTAGTGAAGTGGATGTGCGTACTATGCTTCACTATTATAAGGATGCGGGTTTGTTGCCGGTCAGTGTAGATATTGAGAATATGATTGCAGATATGAAGCCCTGGTATGACAATTACTGTTACGAGTTCATGTTGGAAGAATATCCATTATGAAACGGCCCATAGTTATATCATCGAATTGAAATACCTGTCCGCCAAAGATAGCGAAGCAAAGGCCGAGCAGCAATGGCAGGAGGCAGTGATACAGATTTGCGATTATGCCCAGGCTCCGCGTGTCCGCCAGTTGAAACAAGGTACGAAGCTTCACTTGATCGTGATACAGTTCCGGGGACATGAGCTGGTTCGGATAGAAGAGATTTGATAAAAATAAGTAATATGAACGAAGATAAATATAATTTTTGCGACAACGCACCCGGTGATTTCAGTTTTTGTATGAAGCCCGACTGTGCTTCAGCCGGCGAATGCCTCAGAGGACTGGCCGCTCGTGACACGACGGAGAAGAAGGTTTCTTTGTCTATTATAAATCCGCTGTTAGTCGATCCTACCGGTGAGTCTGCATGTCGTTTCTTCCGTAAGGCGGAGAAGGTTCGTGTTGCTTATGGATTCAAACAGGCTTTGGCAAAAGTGGAATCCGGTAAAGTCAGTACGGTGCGCGACTCCATGTGCAGTTTGGTGTGTCAGCGCAATTATTACCATCTGTTGCGTGGCGATAAACCTCTCTATCCGCGTATGCAGAAGAAAGTCATTGCCATCTTGACCCGATGCGGACTGGAAGAGCCTATTGAGTTCGATCGCTACGAGTGGCATTACGAATGGAATAAGCAGTAATAGTAGTTGTTTTGTATTCAGGGTACAAAATTTTGTATTCGATAGTGCACAGGACTGCATTCGTCAATGCAAGCCTTTGCATTCAGTAGTGCAAAACTTTGCATTGCCGGATGCAAAAGTTTGCACTGCGGGGTGCAAAGTATTTGTGTTTTGGGACAATGTTTTTAATGATGGTTATTGATAACGGCTCAGTAGCTGTTGAAGAATAGAGTAAACCTCCTTTCTGAGTGAAGCTGGCTGTAATACTTCCATATTTTCTCTATGCCATAATAGTTGTTGGATGAAATCGAATGACGGACGTATATAGTATTGAAAAATGGCATAATCATCACCTGTTTCCACTTCCTGCTGAGAATGATGGAGTGGAAGTGATCGCACATAATCCACCTGTTCCTTGTAGACTTTCAAAATTATCTTTTCCGGCTGCTTGTTATCCCGTATAATTCCAAAACAATTCTTGTAGAAATGCTCAGGTGTAATATCTGGGGATGGAAGAAGCGTCTGCTCTCCTATAGTAAGATTTTTCATCCGCTCCAAAGCGAGAACTCGTATTTGACTATGATCCAAATACTCACAGATTAAGTACCAGCGGTGTTCAAACAAGCGGACGAAACATGGAATAACTTCATAGTTATATGTTTTCTCTTTTGCGTAATATGAAGTATATTTGAAACAGACTGTCCGTCTTTTGTCCATTGCATCCAACAAAGTATGTAGTATCTCGATTCCGGTAGGTGTTTCTTGTAGCATAATTCGGTCTTTATGCTTTAAGGCCAAACTGGACAAATTATTGATATGGATACTGCCTAATAGATATTTGTAAAGTGGATTTTTCTGTATATCTTCTGAATTAAGCAATTTGTATTTTCGTACCCGAGCATCATATTCAATGTCAATTTGAAATGCGGAAGCTATATACTCCTTGTCTCTGGCAAACGTCCGTGCAGAAATTTCCTCTCCGTCATAATTCAGCGAGTAATTACCAAACCGTTCATTTAACTCCTTCAAAGAAGCATCCCCATAATCATTCAGTGTGTTGACGATCCAAAGACAACGTTCGTGTTTATTCATTGTAGTGACTGTTTTATTCCTCAGGCAAAGGTAAATACTTTGGTCGGACAAGATTTGACAGAGTATATGTTTTATTTTGTCGAATCAACGAATAGAGTATAGAAATCATGATAAAAACGGATTACATTAAAATAACATGTGTATCTTTGTACCAATTCCAAGTAGTTTCCAAGCGTGAGAAGCGAACGGAAGGACATATAAAAAGCAAAAAAGCGTTTACGACATTATTCCCGACTTAGGAAATCGGCAAAATTATACTGTTAGGGAATAATAGGCAACAAACGCTCATGCTAGATTGTATATATAGAAAGTAAGAGTTTCTACATACAATATATGCGTGAGCTGTTGCTCTATTATCTTAGCAGTGGGTGTTTGCCGATACCTCTAAGTCAGATATGGAGCGATAGGTTCACGCATTTTTTTATTTACAAATATTTGTATGTCATAAATTTTGTTTACAAATGGCTTTTCGTTATATTTGTGGTAATTCCTAAGTAGAGGTCTGGTGAGGTTTCGAACGGAAGGACATACTGAAAAGCAAAAAAGCGTTTAAGATATTATTCCCAATCCAGGAAATCGCCAATTTTCAACTCTGCGGGAATAGTAGGCAACAGATGCTTACGCTCTACTGTATTTTTTTTTGTTATAAGACAAGAATCATAACAGTATAGAGCGTGGGCTGTTGTTTAATTATCCGTAGAGTGGGTGTTTGGCGATACCTCTGGATTGGATAATTGACAACAGTGCCCACGCTTTTTCTTTGTTTAATCTTAAAAGGATACTGAACCGGAGGGGCATAGGGGAAGATACAATAGATTATGAATATAAATACCAAAGGTGGAATATTAGGTGTAAATACACAACCGGAAAAAAAGAAAACGATTGGTTCCTTGACTGGTGCAGCCGTAAAATCATTAGAAAAAGATCGTGCTGTATTTAATTCACTTTGGAAGCAATATACTGTTCACAAAGATGAAATTTTATCCACATCAGAGCAAATAGATTTGTTTATACAAGCAATATCGCACGCTCAAATTGCAAATAGTGAAATAAAGGCCAAATCTTTATTCCTTATTTCCCTTTGTCTTTATGAAGCAATCGACAAACAACCTCAGAATGGAGCATCCTATTATTCACAAGCAAATAACTTGATTAATCAGGCTATCCGATATTGTGATGAATCAGAGTATCACAAATTGTATGCCTTATTAATGAATAAGATTGGTAGTAATAACATTTCTGGTACAAAAGATGATGACAGTATATTGAAAGAGCTCTGCTATGGACTAAATGTTTCATATTTGATGCCGGATTCATTCTATACAAATCAACTACAAAATGTGATTAAGGATAAAACGAATGCTTATAAACAAAGTAAGTTGAGTGAAGAGATTCGTCATTTTGCATTGAACTCATTATGGAATCTTCCCATTCTTCTATACCTTATATATAAGTATCATATTTACATTCCACCCACCGGTTGGTTTTCGTTTACATGGACTCCTTTCTATTGGATTGGTATTGGCATATTCGGATTGACTTATTTAAGATATATCCGTCGCTTTTTCAAGCAGGTGGTAAAGGATGATAATATGTGGAGAGAAGAGATGTTGGATTTATATAAACAATAAAATTTGAATGATTATGAAAAAAATTAAGGATTGTTTAATAACGGAAGAGCTACTAATACAACTTGGATTTGAAAAAGAAAAAGCACATTGGTATAAAAATGGAGTACCTTATATAGGACAATGGAGTAATGATTTTTTTATTCCGGTTGATGAACAAAGTGGTTATAATGGATATAAATTGGAAGAAACAGTCACAGAGATGTTTATAAAAACTCAAAAAGAGCTATATGATTTCTATGAAATATTGCATATAGAAAACAATATTGACTGGATTTACGAATAATATAACATTATGAGTATTCTTAAACGCATATTATTCTTTCTTTTTGAAGACGAAATAGAAACATTTCGTTCATTTCAAAAAACAAGTCTTTTGAATAAAATAAAAATACTGTTTATACTTTTTCTTATATTATTCATTTTTGTAGTATTTGGTATTTCTTACTTATTGAATCATATACCTATAATAAATTGGATTTTCGATTGTAAACTAATGCTTCGTTTAATGAATATAATAGAGAAATTATTAGAACAAATAGATTGTATTATTGATAAAAACATAGAATATGAATAGCATGCAAACAAAACAAACATTAGCATCAATGTTTGAAGCAAACAAACAGGCACTAGAAAAAGAGTTAACAGGTTTAATGTTACCTAG
>ERZ812616.2001-NODE-2001-length-19170-cov-3.022705_pt1 | contig 19170 bp, 28 predicted proteins | sample MGYA00376249_ERZ812616 | MGnify/ENA primary metagenome ERZ812616 (study PRJEB26924, sample SAMEA4378265) | human gut metagenome | biome: human gut; feature: human-associated habitat; material: faeces | place: China | collected 2013 ... | reverse complement strand
TCCTGATCGACGGCTATCTGTCGGATGCCATCGACAAACGTATCGATGCAGTGACGAATGCCGACCTGGCGTTTACGGTAAATGGCAAGCAGGTCGATGCAATGGCTGACTTCATGGATACACCGGAGTTCGAACTATTGCTACGCGACATTATGCTGTCCCGTTTTTGGGGAATCACTGTCGATGAGTTCGACTTTACAACAGAGTTCACCTTCCGTTCTATCCCCCGTAAACATATCCGTCCGAAAACGAAAGAGATCGCCATCCATGAAGAAGATGAACACGGCATTCCGTATGATGGCAACGACCTGATCATTCAGTTCGGAGCAGACGACGACTTCGGCATCCTGCTCCGGGCGGCGCCTTATGTTATTTACAAGCGTGGCGGCTTTGGCGACTGGGCACAGTTCGTGGAGCTCTTCGGCATGCCGCAGCGTATCGGTAAGTACAGCAGCATGGACGAACAAAGCCGTCGGGCACTTATTGAAGCATTCGAACAGGCCGGATCAGCTCCCTACCTGGTGATACCCAAAGAAACCGAAGCTGAACAGTCTACATTGAGCAACAGTGGTAACGGTGCCCTGTATAACGATTTCCGTGCTGCCTGCAACGAAGAGATACTGATCACCATCCTGGGACAAACAATGACTACACAGAACGGTAGTTCGCTTTCGCAAAGCCAGGTACACATGGAAGTACAGGAAAAGAAGCATCGCGCCGACCGTCGTTTTGTAGAGCGCATGCTGAACAAATTCTTGGTGCCTCTATTGGAGAAGCGCGGATATCCGGTAGCAGGAGGTAAGTTTAAATTTCTGGATAAAGCGCAGGAGATAACGGTTGCAGAAACCGTGAAGTTGGCTGATATACTCCCTATTCCACAATCGTACCTATATAATAAGTATAACATCCCATTACCTGAAGGCGACGAACCGGTAGCCCAAAGAGCTTTGCAACCATCCCCAATCGACATGGAGCCTGAAGACGATCCGAAAGATGATCCGGACGATAAACAACCGGATAAGAAGGAACCTAAAAAGGATATAAAAAATTCAGATCGTGCCTGGTGGCAACGTTTTACTGATTTTTTCGTAGGAGCCCCGCGAGCCGGGGCATTAGCTGGGAAAGCCCGCATACGTCTAAGTGACGATACGCTGGAGAACCGCGTTATTAACCGGGTAGCCGACAGCAACGGTAATATGCTGTTCGATCCGGAACTATTTGATTTCTTTTCCGGAGAGTTTGTTCGTGCTGTCGGCGAAGGGCATAACAAAAAGATCAGCCTGGCCGATACCGGCTTTACTTATGGTGCCCGCGATGATGCGTTCATCACTTCTATGGAAATGAACGTCTTTCATTTTTCAGCAGCAAAGACCCTGGCGGAGCTTCAGGAACTGAACAGCCTGTTCCGCGATAGTGAGAGTTTTGAGGACTTCCATAAAAAAGCACTCCAGGTGACGGACGTCTTCAATAAGCAATGGGAAAAGACCGAATACGAAACCGCTGTCCTGACGGCAGAATCAGCAAGCAACTACCAGCGGCTTGCCAGTAAAACGAAATTGTTCCCCTACTGGGAGTATAAGACAGCGGGTGACGATAAGGTTCGTCCCGAACACGCCGAACTGGATGGTCTGATCCTTCCGGCCAGTGATTCGCGGTGGGATAAGATATTCCCGCCCAACGGGTGGAAATGCCGTTGCTATGTCGTGCCCCGTATGGCGCATGAAGTAGCCGACGTGGATATAACAGAAATGCAGGAGCGTTGCGACGCTTATTTCAGTACGCCTGAATGGAAACAAAATAAGGCCCAGCACTGGGACATAAACCGGGGTAAAACGGCTGAAGTATTTACTCGCAACCAAATGTACATCCGTCAGTTCCCGGACAAAGCTTCGAAGCTGCTTGGTGACCTGTATTATAATGATTACGGCCTGGAGGCGTTTGGTAAGAAACTGGGAGCGGCAACAGCTGAAGTACCGCTGTTTGATGGCGATGCCGGCGACTGGTTTACCGCACACCGGTTGATCAGGGATTATAAAGGACGCGAAGTTGAACTAACGGAGAAAGTTTTTACTCGGCATACAACCGGAAAATATACAAAGGCACGCGTTCCGCTGCTGGAATGCATACCGGAAATATTGAGTAATCCCGATGAGATATGGATAAACGACTATGTCAAGCCGAAAGATTTCCGTAACATGAACTTTATCAAGTTCTATGCGGGAAAGGCTATTAATGTTGTCTGTGATGTAACTGAGGCAAAGACCTACCGGATAGCGACCTGGTTCGAGATCGAACCGAATGCCCGGATAGCCGAAAAGACAAAGAAAAGCCGGAGGATAGACCCGCGCTGGCGATATCGCCGGGGACTACTGATAAAAAAATAACGCGGGAATAAGTCCTTGCGTCCGTCCGCCGCCTGGGATACGCTACACGTAACGTTTCCGCCTCACCGGATTGGATAGCAGGTGTCATATTCCCACTTCGGATTCATTTCTCCGGGGCTTTCTTATCAGATTCGACTCTTGTGCCCCCATCATCCGCGAGGTGCTGGCAGCCGATAAACGTCCCGGAGAAACTTCTGACTACAAATATATAAAACATTTAGATATGGATTTCAATGATTTAGGAAATTATTTAACATCGCTACCGGACAAGATACTGGATGACGCTTCGCAGATCGTTGCAGAAACGGCAACGGAATACTATAAGGAAGGTTTCAGAGAAAAGGCTTTTGATGGCAATCCCTGGGCACCGGCAAAGGTTCCACGCCGAAACGGATCGCTCCTGATCGACAGTGGTAACCTGCTGAACAGTATCCGTCCGGCTTATATCGGACGGGATAAGGTTGTTATCTCCGGCGGTAATGATAAGGTCAATTATGCCCAGGTACACAATGAAGGGTTCATCGGATCGGTAGTTGTTTCAGCCCATGTAAGGCGAACACGCAAATATGGGGATGTAAACGTAAAGGAGCACACACGTAATGCCAATATCCCGCAACGTCAGTTCATGGGCGAATCGGACGAACTGGCAAACCAAATACATGAACGGTTAGAAGGATATATAAACACTTTAAAATAACGTAATTATGAATGCTGAAATATTTATCGCTTTATGTGATCACTTGGAAAAGGAAGTACCGGAACTTCGATGGATAGACGAAGACGAAGGCCAGCTAAATACACAACCGGGTGTAAGGCCGGCAGTAGATTCTCCCTGTTGCCTGGTGGATATCAGTTATCCGGATTGCCAGGATACCAATGAAACGGAACAATTGGTTAATGCAACCATTACGCTACGCATTGGTTTCCAGCCTGCCGGAGAGACCAACAACAAAGCACCGGAACCGGTACGACGGAAAGCATTGGAACGATTATCTGTTATAGAGAAAGTACAAAACTCTATGCAAGGCTGGACAGCTGAAGATATCATATCACCGATAAGCCGGAAAAGTTCGCAATCTTCTATCATGGCCAATAAGGTTAAGGTCTATACGATTGTCTATAAGACTACGTTTTTGGAGATGCAATGAAAAAAGCGGGGTGAAATGCCCCGCTTATATTATTCAAAGCTCTCTTTTTGTATTTCCAGTTCCGACCAAATTATGTAAAGATCAACTTTAGCGGTATACAGTCCCATCAGAACATATTTATGTCCAAGATCGCTATGACAATAGTACCAGGGAGCATTGTCTTTTCGATTAAGAAATATCAATTTTTTACTGTCATCTATTTTATCAATGATTAATGATAAGCTTGCTCCTGAGTCCTTAAAATAGTTTTCAATAATAATCCTGTCATCCTTTTGATAGATTTTTCGTTTAACGGAATTGGCGAGTATCAATTTAGGGTCTGAACTATATTTATACTCAATATCGTATTCTTGCTTTTCTTGCGCAACAACAAAAACGGGAACCAATAACAATAATAATAACAGCTTCTTCATATCTACATATCTTTAGTTAATATCCCAACACCAGCTAGGGAACTCCTTTCTCAGCTCCCTGACTTCTTTTTTCGTTTTATAGAGTTCATCCAAATAATCGCTTAAATCCAACAAAGCATTACTGATTGTCCGATCTTCCACGAAAAACTCTTGTTTTGATAAGATATACATAACATCGTCAAACCTTCTGCGGCGTATCTCCGTCCAGTAATAATACCGGGCAATCAGGGTGCGGTTGCGATCATTAACACGCATGCGGCGACTAGTCAGAGTTTCAGCAGATTCTGCCGGCATCCTAACTCTCCGCCTCCTGATCCGTTCTGGCACAGTTGGAGTAACATCAAGTTCTAATTCACATTGTCTAGGCATATCTTATACTTTCCAATACAAAGTAAAGTCCATAACCAATAGAATACAAATGTTTCAAAGAAAAAAGCCCGAATTATTTTATTCAGGCCTTATTGTTATCAATGGAAAAATATATTTCCCGCCAATGTGGCTGCATTCTCTTCTTTTGATAAGCCAATGTAGTGCATAAAAGCTTCTTCTGTCTTATGTCCTGTAATCTTCATGATACGCAGGGCGGGAATACCAGCGAGAAACATATTTGTTGCCGCACTACGCCTGCCGGAATGTGATCCGATACGTTCCCACTTAGGAACCATCTTAGATACACGTTCCAGCCCTATTGTTCTTTCATAGGGTACAGGTTGGTTTATTCCCGCTTTCCGGCAAACAGTTTTGATTACTTTGTTAAAATGCTGAATGCAGGGACATTTAGGTAATTGATAGTTGTATTTCCGCAACAGGCTCCTAACGTACTTAGATTGAGGAATGATAACTAACGTACCAGTTTTCTGGGTCTTGATCTGTATCATATTATCAATAAAGTTTTCCTCCTTTAGCCTGGAGAAGTCAGAAAAACGCAGTGCTGTCATACATGCTACAATAAACAGATCACGTACGATTTCTTCCGATTTGGTCAATCCCTCATATACATACAGCTGGGTTATTTCGTCACGATCTAATGTGATCACATCGTGTTCATCCACTTTAACGTTCACGCCGGAATAAGAGTAGTCGATATCATAGCCACTGCAAGATGCCATTCTCAATAATGTTTTCATACGTACAAGACAATTGAAAACGGTAGAACTCATCAATCCGGCTGTAGCTTGCAAGTAATAAACAAAATCTTCCATCATTTCCATTCCAATTTCGTGGGTGAATGGAGAAAGGTTGTTTAGATTACAAAAGATCGAAAAATGTCTGAGTGTATCCCGGTAGCATTTCTTTGCTTTTTCAGTTTTGCGGCATCTGGACAGGTAAGTTAATGCAAATTCTTTGAAGGGAATGCTACGTACATCTTTATGTACTGCCAGGCGGTTGGTATAAGATGGTTGCCTGATTGCTGATAGATTAAATACTTGTGCTCCCATACTCTTGATAAATTTAAGATTAAATCCTACCTTTGTAGGTGTAGGTTAAACATTGTTTATACAGCGTTTAAACGCTGTGTGAGAGTTTACAAAAGCCGTCCGGGTTCCAGCCAGACGGCTTTGCTTTTTTATCCAGGTTGTTTCACCTCTTTCGTGATTTGAACATTTTCATCAAATAAATGTTTTATTGTAAAAAAGTATGTTCAATATATATCATATTCATCCAATGCTGGTTCACTTTCCGATTGCATTAACGCTATTAGGAGTGCTATTTTCAGGTTTGCGATTATACAAACCTCAGAAGTTTGTATACCCTTGTGGAGAATATATTCTATACTTCGCTACAGTATCAGCCATATTAGCCGCAATTGCAGGTGCAACATTGACTCCCAATTTTAGTAGTCCATTATTAATCCAAGCTGAAAATATACATAGTACATTCGCTGGGATAACAGTGACCTTTCTATGTATTGCATCGACGTTTTTCCTAGTTCAGCGCTTCTTTAAAAAGTACACTGATAAATTACATAGAATTGGATTTCTGTTTTATGTATTGGCGGCCGTATCTGTTGCAATAACAGGTTTCCTTGGGGGAGCTCTTGTTTATAACGACCTACTGAAAATGTAAGCGTTCCATTTTATTGTTATATTATAGTATAATAATTCAATATGATCAATTTATGAAAGCGAAATATCTACTTGCTATTTTCATTATCACTATAGGACTTGGCTTCTCATCTTGTGCAACTCGTGTCCATGTACATCATAAACCAAACAAGGTAAAAACGATTCCTCCGGGACAAGCTAAAAAGATCACTGGTGAAAAATCCGCTAAGCGACACGCTCCAGGACATAACAAATAATCTTTAGAGCTATCTGAAAACAACAGATAGCTCCTTATTTTATTAGTTGTTATTTAAAATTCGGGAATAAGCATCCAACAATCGACCTTGTCCCAATCGCAATAAAACTCATTGCTTTCTGGATAATTCCACGTCTGGCTTAATTCATCCCAACACAAAACGACTTTTCCATATATCGAAGAAGAGCATAATACAGGATATTTATCTTCTGGGAATTGTTCATCTATGCTTATCCAAGAAGCCACTTCTTCCTGCTTATCCATATCCTTCAAATCGATTAGAAAGGCAGAAATAGAAGAAGCATAATAAAGGGCCTTATTTCTGTACTCTTCCGTGAGAGTAAGATTGTTGCTGGCATTTTTCCAATGCAAGAGCTGACCCTCCCATTTTTCAACTAGTTGTTTATGTGTCATAACTCAGTTCTTTTTAGTTTCTAACTGTCATAAATACGGTTCCGACAAATTTGCCGTATTTCCTTACTGTGTCTATTACATCCGTCATATCTCCGTCAATAGCTTTTGCTAAATCAGAAGCTACTTCAATACGTTTTGCGAACTTGTCTGATACTGAGTATATATCGCCATTTTCAATTATAATGTACTTCATTTTGCTCATTTATTTTTAATTAAGAGCCTCAGATGGGTGCACCTCTATTTAACTACCGGATTCCTACCGGTCCATCCTCATTTGGCTCAGTTGTTTTTAATTGTTAATCACTTCTTCTACGAATATAACTCCTTCTTCATCAATACGTTCATCAGGATAGCATTCGTATAAATGGCAACCCGGTTTATCCAAGAAATAGCAGTCTGGACAATTCCCCTTCTCTACTTTTAGTGTCACTCCTTCATGTAAGAATGTCTCACCTATTGCATACTCTTTAGCCATTTTTAGCTCCTTTCTTTTTAGAGGGTCAATACTTCTTTCCGTGCATCTTCTCACGTAGCTGGTTATACTTCATTTTTTGCTCGATATGCCAAAGCAGGTCAATGTCAAGATGTTTGGCAAGTCCGAAGATAGACAGTACCATATCGTTAATGGTAGTAGGGAAATCATATAAACCATCATATCTCGTAGGAAGTGTAGATATAGCGTAAATGGATTCTGTAAACGTTTCGTCTTTGCAGGATTCTGCCATATCGTCGATACAATCATCCATATCCTTAGTTGCAAGTTTAAGAGAGATATTTTGCAGGCCTGCTAAGTCAAACAAACGAATGACAGCATCGGCAAGCTCATCTTCTACAGTGTCTTTGATACATCGATTAAAAACATTGATAAACTTTTCTTCTGTTGTAAGCCATCCTTGACATTCAGTTATCTCGCTATATTCATATTTTTCCTTGTTAAATTTCTTCCCTTTCCTATCAGCTTCTACCGCTTCCGCCAGTTCGCTGATAATAAGGCAAAGAAAGTGTTCGTTACTCAATTCCTTATTGTGGAATCCGTGGTCACAAGCTATCTCATAAGCTTGATCGCGTAATATGTTCAAATTAATGTTACTCATTTCTTTTTAGTTGTTATTTTAGTTTTATCACTTGTTAATTTTTAGATTAATCGGAAATTCCGATTTTTTTAGTTGTTCTCTAATTCTGTAATAAAATCCTTTAACTGCTCACAGTCGCATTCCCCTTTGGGGTTCTTGCAACCGCAGCATCCTGGGGCATTGAAATCGCATGATCTTTTATAGGCTTCAATCGCTTTCTGCTTCATGTAGTCCATGCCCTGATTATATTTTTTTATCCCCAGCCTCACGCCTTGACTCATTAAATTGTCCGCGCCGGCTCGGAACATAGACCGGGCAAATGTTTCTCCGGCATTGCAGCCGTTTTCTTTTACCGCTTTCTGGTAGGCTTCTTCAAATGTTGCCATATTTTTTATTTTTTAGTTTTGTACCAATCGGGCTTCGGAAACCTATCCGAAAAGACGATCTTATCTACTTCTTCACACTCTATATTGGATGCTTCCGGCCATAGGTTATTCAATTCTTCAATACTATTGATATAGGCTACTAAGACAAAATAGCTGTCGTTCTCACCGGTGCACCAGTAGGGGTATTGAATAGGCCATCTCAGTGGGCGATAATCATCTTTGCACTCTTCCTTATTTACAAAAAATCTTACTCTGATCATTTTAGTTCGTATTGCTTGTTAAATGCGGAATCCGCTTGTTGAAACTGTTCAGTAAACCGGTTCGGCTTACTTGAAATTGATTTTCTCTGAGAGGTGCATCCGGCGAGTATGGCCAGCAGACACACTATTGTTACTATCCTCATTTCTTTTTAAATTTGTGGCATTTGTACGCCGAATTTTTCACATAATCTATTAAATTGACTCTTTAGGAAAGGATTATTCTCAATAGCATCAAGAACATCCTTTAATCCTTCAGCATCTTCAACCAGAACAATCGTTCTACTGCCACCTCTAGCGTCATCAGGACTGGCAGGGAAAGCTAATCCTGAATAATTGATGTATCGGAAATATTTGAACTGATATTTTCCGCAAAACATGTTGTCTAAATCAGAATTGCCACCATCAAGTAACTCAATCTGCCTTTGCTCTTCGTGGGTAAACTGCCCTGAAATTGTCTTGAAATAATGACCTGCTTCATTATTTCCTAATGTCCCAAAATATGCTATTCGTTTCATGATTTTTTAGTTTGTTTTTTCATGTTTGTAACTACCACTTAATCGCCAAATGAATATTCTTTAAACTGAAGCTGGTAACATCGTAGCCCAAACCGATTAATGCCTGTTGTATCGGAGTGATCAGGGCGACATCTTCGATCTCCGATTGATAGTTTAAAGAGAAATTGCCGACCTTGGCCTCTCGGTTGATCAGTGAGTAGATATCGTCCAGTACCTTGTTGACCAGACTGGAATTTTCCGTCGCTATCTGACGCGCTTCTTCTGCATTTAATTTGCTCATGATTGTATGTTTTATTGATTATTGATATCAAAAAGGTTTATTTTATTTTTTCTTTCGCATTACTTACGTGTTTTTGATAACACTAAGTCCAGTTTTTTGCTATACTCGACGATCTGCGTAGCATTGCGTCGGAGTATGTAGTTATCGGCTTCTAGCTCTTTGATCCGGTCACCCTGTCGTTTGATCAGGGCTGCTGATCGTACGAAGGAGTAGGCCGCTTTCATGACGGCTTTCGACGCCTGTCGGCATCCGGTTTCCTGCATGAGGGTTTGTAACATTTCCCGATCAGGATCGGACAGGCCACGGATCAAAATGTTTTCAGGCCCCTTCACCATGATCCGGTTTCCAGTTGATTTGTATCTCCGCCTTAACCTTGCCGGTTCCCTGGCAGTAATCACATTTGGTTTCTTTGTATTTGTTGAAACCAACCTGCTCCGATGTGCCGCCCTGACCTTTACACACAGGACAACGATAGCCGTTTAGTGCCATCTTCTCCCATACCTCTTGAAAGCGGGGTGGAGTAACTTCGATAATTCTTTTCTGTGTACTCATAATGATTAATATTAATGTGTTGTTCCTGGATGGGGAATCGAACCCCATCTGTAAACCGTTCAGGATTTTTGGGTTATCCGTCTTTCTGTGCAATAGAAATAACCTTCCGGATTATTTCGGTGGGTTATGATGTAATCGTCGCTTTCACGTTGATGGAACTTCCAACCGTTGTTGAACCGCCTGTAGGTAATAGCACATATCATTTGAGCCGATTCACTGCTATATCCGCATACAATACCTTCCATATTGTCAAAAGCGGCTTTCTGACCTTTGTACTTTTCGTACAATTCGTGTCCTGTTAGTAGTTCCATGATCAAAGACGGTTAAAAGATGGTTCTAACTTTGTCCAGACCCCCATGCTATTTTTCTCGAAGAAATAGAAGTTTGTGGAAGTACCTTCAACCAAATGACTTTCCTTGAATAAGGTCATGATTGCAGAATATTCAGGATCATTGAAACGTTCTTCCAGTTCATACAGTTTGCTGATCGACTTATAATCCAGATCACCATATTTATTACGTTCCAACAGCGTCATTGCCAGTTGGTACATCGGATTGTTTTGTCCATCGTCTTTACCTTCAATCCAAGCTTGTAGGAACTCGATCAGACGGCTGGCGGCAGCGTCGGCACGTTCGTCGAATTTCTTAACCTTACAGGCCTTTACCTCAATACGAAATTTACCTTCCTGAATAGTAAAATTCATTTGCCCGGAGGTGCGAAGCTGGCCATATTCGGCCAGTACATCACGGAATGCGCTCAATTCAGCGACACAGAAAGAATGTAACCCTTTTACCTCTTCGCATACGGCACGAACCTTGTTTTCTACTTTTTGAACCAGTTCTGCCCGGATACCTTCGTAGGCAGAACGTTTTTCCAAAGCGACCTGATGTTCTTCTTCGCGCTTTTTAGCCAGTAACTCTTCCAGTTCTTTGCTGGATAATTTGCTTAAATCTGTCATTGTATTATGATTTTAAATGATTAAAAATTGATTATCTTGTTACACTTCATGATCTCGATCTGTGATGCGAGACCATTCAATCGGTTGATATTTTCCGGTGTGCACATTGCCGGATGATCATACATCAGATCAGCCAGCTTATCATGTTCCTGCTCTAGGCTTTCGATCTGTTTCTGACGAGTGAGCTTCTGTGTCTTGTTGTATTTACGATCGGTGTAAATCATTATATTAATTTTTTGAGATTGCGTAATCTAAAGCCGGATGCTCAATACTGACACTGTTCTTGTTACAGTACAGGTTATAAATCGCGACCAGCTTACTTTCCGGTATCGCATTAAAATTTGCACAGTTGGCAGCCCGACAGGCTATTGACAGTACATAACGAATTTTATCGCTACGTGTTTCAAACTTATACCCAATCTTATCCAGCCATGCACAAATAGCCGCAATCACGCGCTTTGCCGCCTTATCGCGGGCCTCTTCATAACGCGCCTGACGTTGTTCAACATCGCCCTTCATAGCTTCAAGCATATTGCTATATTCAGCCGGGTACTTTTTATACATTTCCGACAGGGAACAGGTCTTTCCACCACTGTATTGATTGACCAGACCTTCCTTGATCACGTCTTTGTAGGCATCCTTATACCCTGGAGTCTCTTTAATGAGCGTCCAGAAAAGAGCGTGCGAAACAGGCTTCTTTGTTTTCTTCTGTGTTGCCATAATGATTAATATTAGTGTTGTTTGTTCCCGGAGGCGGAATCGAACCGCCTCAGACAGTAACCGTTCGGGATTATTCTTCAGTGACTTCTTCAAATACGGCTGTATCCAATGCTTCACGTAACTTTTTGCTGACCTGAAACTGCATCTTTTTAGCGACCGGCTTACCATCTTCAAAAGAAAGGTTAGCTTTTAGGAAGCCCAAACCTTCAAGATTGATAACTTTTCCGTCCAGAAGCATTTGTGTAATGATTTGGCTAGCTGCATCCAATACACTCATTGTGCGGATGGCCGGAATACCCAGCACTTTTTCCATTTCCTGTGCAATATCTTTGTTGTTGCACATACCACTCGTTACGATCTGAGCCTGATTTCCGCTTTTGTTATTGATCGGGTTGGCTGTTTTTAGAATGTTCTTATACTTGATCATGATTTATATATTTTGTAAGTAGTTCATAGACTTGAATAATTCAGAGGTAAGCGTAACCCCCATGCGGTCAGCTTCCTTCAGTGCCGGGATCAGATAGTCGGCCAGTTCACGGTAGTTTGATGCTTCCTTTTTCAACTCATTGACCAGTTCTTTGTCGAATCCACGTCCTTTTAGGAAAGAAGAAAAATCGCGGTCTATTGAGCGGACAACACGCTTGCCGACTTTGAAACGGCTGTAAAACTGTCTCATTCCCGGCTTATGTAATGTCCGTTCCAAGTTATTAAGTAGATCGTCTGTGCCGATGAAAACGATACCGCACATATCCTTCAGGTAATCATAGATAGTTTTTACACCCAACAGCCCGGAAATAGTCAGGTATTCAGCTTCATCGAAGATCAATACCGGTTTCATTCCTGCATCATAGCGGCGACTTAATTCAACACTGATCCGGTCGATACGCTGTGATCCTGTACCTGTAAAGTCTTTCCCGATGGCAACCTGTATCTTTCGGATCAAATCGTTTAAACGGTCAATACGGCTACAAGTAACAATATATGTACCTTTGGGATAAGCCCCTGCAAAACGGTTCAGTGTGTAGGTCTTACCGCATCCCGTTTCACCGATAATCATCCGGGTCTTGCTTTCTTCTTTAGCGTCCAGTAAAGCTGCATAGATATCACGTAATTGTGGTGTTTCTACCATTGGCCAGTATTCTTTTTTTAAGGAAATACCGATTGTTTGAGCCAATTTCAGGAAATAGATATCCTTGATTTCACTAGCATTGCCATTGCGGGTATTGATAAAGGTGAAATCACCTTTCATCATATTTACCATGTACGATGGGTTCACTCCCGAACGGGAACATAACTCGTTTTGAGATATGTCCTTTTCGCTCATGTAAGCGCGGGCGGCATCCATAATGGATTGTTTTTCTTGTTGTGTCATAAGTTTCTTAATTTATTTAAGTCTAATTTGTTATCTAGGTATGAGTCATAAGCCATTTCAGCTTGTTTTTTCTCCTGTCGTTCTTCTTTGCGCTGCTGTTTAACCTGTGATTTAATGCTGTTTAAAGCCAGTTTTTCTTCGATTTCTGCGATCAGGTCCTCTTCTGATTTGACAAGGGAAGAATGTTGCAGATAAGCTTTTTGCTGGCCCCGGCTGTCAGTGAGCATGGTATACGCCTGTTTTCCTTCCAGCTCTGGTGTCTGTTCAAACATACGACTTATGATATCAGCATCGTCAGTAATGGTATTTATTACAGCAGGTTCCAGTACCTGTTTATTATATTCGTCTACTTTACGGAGAGCTTCAAAATCTCCCGGTTTGCGATCGCGTAAAGCCATCGGCTGTTCATATACGGCGTCCAACAAAAATCTCTGTTTTTCGGTATCATCCACAACTAAAATTGAACTAAGGTCACGATCATCATAGAGCACTGTCCAGCTTTGTAGTGGGTTTTTACGGAAATTCAGATCAAATGTGTCGTATGGCCGTTTTTCGCCCAGGATTGTAGGTTCAAGACAACCGGCTTCCAAGCGTTTGGTTCGTTCATTTCGGAAACCAAAGCGAAGCAAATAAGTTTCCCGATCCATTTGGAGACGATCTTCAGCAGGCATACGGTTCCAGGCATCCAACCAGGTTCCCTGTTTTTTCCTTCGTTCTTCTGACATAATTAAGTGGATTTGATCAATAACACCCTCTTTATCAGGGAAATGAGTTTTGTTATAGTTCAACAGGTCAATATTGGGTTGACTGGATTTCCTGGCAGTGATACCATGCCCACTCCAGTTGTAATTTCCGAATCGTTTCTGACAATATTCACGGTTCAGATATAAGAAATACCGCTCTATCGGCTTCGACTTGGCATTTTTCACGCGCGCCGGTGTGAAATATTTAGCTGTATCCTGATAGATCGTCCCCATTGATTTAATGCCATAATGGTCACTTTGTATCTGATATGGACGATACCTGTTGCCTAATACATCATGACAATGATCAATGGCATTCTTTACGGCTGCCTGTATCAAGGATACACTTTCGCATTCACCGATAGCATATCCAACCGGATAATCGCAGGTGGCATCCAATACAACTACAGCAGTAAGTCGGTTCTGATAAGTACGGATAACTTTTCCTTTATTGTCTTTTACCTTTTTTTGATAATATAGTTCAACAGTCCAACCGTCTAACGACCAGAAAGACATAGCTTCTGTTGGCCGTTTACGTCTGATCTGCATAGATAGTTTATTTCGGAAGGCTTCCGAACCATCTCTACCGGCTTTCACAATCAAATGATATTCATTCATATAATTCAGAGCACTACGGCGACTGATTTTATCCCAGCCACGGGTTTCTGCTATCATATTGTACATATCTGCAACCTGCTGGCTGTTATAGCTGGCACCACGTCCGCAAATTGTCCGAAGTACAGCTGTTTGTTCTTCATCATATACTTTGGCGGCATTCTTATTACCTTGACCGCGAAGATCAAGACAACAGGATGGTCCTTGCTGCATATATTCCCTGATTTTTAACCGCAATTTGCAATACGCAGTCGGTAACTGGATTCCCCGATTCCTGATCAGGAAGACAACATCGTCGTACAATTCTTTCGATGTTTCATATCCCAGCTTCTTGACATCAGCCTTTTTGCTGAATTGGACGAAGAAAGACAACCAGCGACATGCTTCGCGGCCTTTTTCTTGTATTTCTATGGGTAATTTAGCCCCATTAGGATATGTCGCTTTATCGAAATACATCTCATCTTTTGCCGATAAGAACAGGTAAGGTTGCAGACGTTTCAATATCTCATCCGCACGACCGTTACGGTTATACCATTCTTCAGGAGTCAGTTTTCCCAGTAACACGGCCTGTATCGTAGCTTGGTAATTGGCTTTCAGACCAACATAATGCAGGTAAACAGTTTTACCCTCTTTGTGATGGGGCCAACAGGAATTGGTTCCTTCACGATGATAATTCAAAGCTTTTTTTAGATATATTCCTGATACCCCACATTTCACCATTTCCGGCACTGTTATGCACAACGTCCGTTCTCCCGGCTTTGCCACAGTTGAGTAGCAAAGCGCTTCTTTTGGTATGTTTCTATATTCCGGCATCGTTTTTCAATTTTTATTTAGTTCCCGGACCAGGATTCGAACCTGGGACACCATAGCGTTTGACAACAGCCAAACGCCGTACTCTACCTGCCTGAGTTATCCGGGATGCCCTCGTACCGCGGGCCGCGTACCGATAACAACCTAAATCAATCTATACCAAACCATTTATTGAATTTCTCAAACATACCATCAAACCAGAGATCAAAGTGTTGAACCTCTTTATCTACAATCTCTCTGTTTTTTATGACTAACCAGCTAAAAAGAACAAAGACCATAAAAAGGAGTAGTCCGGGAATGAATACCCGATCACCGGTTTCCATCGCCCATTCCATTGTGCCAATACCTGCCATCATAGGCAACAGGCTGAACACCCAACCATAAAGGATTATTTTTGCTTTCATGTCAGTAAGTTTTATATTAATCTAGTAGTCCCGCCGTCGGTCTCGCTCCGACACATGCAAGCCTTGAACTTTCTTGGCGGGATAGTTGGAGGTTATGGTTTATACGCCTAACTTTGAGACCATCACAATAAAAAATTATTAAATATGAAATGTCTTATAAAATACACCATAAATTTACGGTGTGAAGCTTCTTCAAAAAAAGACGCTGAAAGGTATCTAAAACCAGATATCAATCGCCTAAAAGCCTTTTGTTCTGCTTTCGATGTCAAAATGAGAACCATTGTTGAATCTTACGTCCCTGGAAGTGGAAACGGAAGGGCTTTCGGCATTGAATATCTTTTTAGTTACGAGATCAGCTGGGAAGGTGAGTTTAGATACGTACTCAAAGTCACCACTGCTATTCAATCTTTTGCTGATGTCAATGCTATTGAAGTGGCGGATGAGAAAGTAATTCCTTTTGATGACGAAGATTAATCGTTGTAAGAATCGGCATACAGGTGTTATCGAACTATCAAGATAGTCTTGGTAAGACTCTGTATGCTCTGTACCATCCGGCCAAAAATAAATTCTATTGCTCATACTAATTCCTCCTTATTATTAAATGTATCCATTAACTTATCCAGTTTCTCTGCCAACTCCTGTTTACTCTTCCAGTAGACCCTGACAGTCCGTTTGAACAAGGCTGTCCTTTTTCGTCGATTGTCAAACATATAATCGATATACCGGATACTATACCTCACTCTCAGAGTGTCACGGATTATCAACCGATCATATTTTGTTAATTCGTTTATAATTTCTTGTGTATTCATATCTAATGATTACTTTTGTTCGTTTGCTTGGCACAAATATACAAACATGTTTATATATTTGCAAAGAAATTATCAACATATTTATAATTAAAATTACAAACATGTTATTACCTCCAGATAATCAAAGAATTAAAGATGTTATTGATTTTTACTGTAAAGGCAACGAATTGCTTTTTAGTAGAGAAATTGGTATAAGTCAACCACGTATCAATAGATTATTTAAAATTGATCCACGAAGTGATAAATATCCAGCACCATCTTACGAGATCGTTCAGGCTATTATAAACAAGTTTGTAGATGTTGATCCAAGATGGCTTTTAACAGGTGGAGGAATGCCTAATTTTGGTAATAATGATAGTAAGGTTGATGGTAAGGTCGTATGTGATCTTCCTATTGAATATGGCAAAACAAACAGTATAAATAAAGATGATTTGGAAGGTAACCCAAATGGTAACCTAACACCTTTTTTTATGCCCAATGGTGGCAAAACGACTGGTACAAATATCGTCGAAGTACCGGTTCCTGTGGAAGATGAATCGGAAATGGTAGCCATACCGGTTGTTGATATATCCGTTGCCGCCGGATCAGGTTTTTATAATCCGGATCAACTGAGCGAGATTGATAGCATACGTATGCCTAGATCAATGATAAAAGGGAGCCAGCCGCATCTTTGTGTACGTATAAAGGGCGAAAGCATGGTACCTACATTGCAGGATGGAGGGTATTTGATCATACGTTTGTTAGACCGGTCGGAATGGTGCGATATACACGATGGGCATGTATATGTCGTGTCCGAAGTGGCAGGAAGAGCCTTTGTAAAACGATTGAAAAACAGACTTTCAGAACATGGATTTGTTGTCTGTATGTCCGACAGCGCCGATGTCCAGCGTTATCCTAACTTTAACCTGATGGAGAACGAGCTTAATACAATTTGGCATGCAGAATGGTATATCAGTGCTAAGATGCCTAATATTCACGCAACCTATTATAATAAGGTAGGAGAACTAGAAAATAAATATGATGATGTCGTTGATCAACTTCAGCAATTGACCCGTGAGGTTCGAGCATTGGCAAAGCAATAATAAAACAGCGTTTAAAAATGGATAATTCCAGATTTAAACGCTGTTTCTTTTCTATTCTTAATACCTAATTCAAATCGCCGTTCAAATTCGTTTAAACAATCGGCCTTTATTCACTCTAAATTCAATCCAGTTATACTTTTTGATTTGCGAATGCGATCGTTTAAACACATGTTAATATGCTGTTATTCTTTTGTTTACAGTTCTATTCTGTTTATTGTTGATTTATACTTTTTGATCTTCCCCCCATAGATCCCCCCTTATCAACGATTAAAAGGAGCTGGGAGGACTGTTATATTGGTTCAAATCTGAAAAATCATGAACCCACCGATGAATGTAGCATGAATGCAAGAATGAAAGATCACTCATAAGCATAGCTGTCGAAATATCAGCCACATATTGAATTAGAATGAATGATGAACCCTCGTACGGCAGAAAAAACTTTTTTCTTTTTGTTTGCTTTATCCAACACTTCTCCATACTTTTGCCCACGTACCCCGGTATAGCGTTATCGGTCAGTACGTTTTATTGATTACGGAAGCGTTTTAAAGATATTATCTTGTAAATGAAATCTCGACAATTTCAAACACACTGGATAATAGGCAGCAAAACGCTCACGTACCTTTTTTTGTTATACCCATTCACAGGCATTGTTGTATACATATGTCTCGTATGGATGTACAAGATAAAAGGGCGTGAGTTGTTGTTTATATTAGCTACAGGGCAGTCGAAGGCCTCCAACTAGATATAATCAACAATCCTCACGCCTTCTTTTATTTGTATAACCATCCACTCCGGGGATTGATGGATATCTAGTATTTACATTTGTATGAAAAATCATGTTCTCAGTTTTTTTCATCGACTTGCCTTGATACTATTTTTATCAGGGATGTTTATTAGTCAGGCCTATGCGCAAAGAACTACCGTAAAAGGTATTGTAAAAGATCATTCAGGTGAAGCACTTATCGGTGTTAATGTTATGGAAAAAGGAAAGACCAATGGAACCATAACCGGTAGTGACGGAATGTTCAGACTGAATGTGTCAGGGGAAAAGCCGATATTAGTATTTTCTTATATCGGTTATGTAACGCAAGAGATTCCTGTTACCAATCAGGAAATACTCACAATCACTCTAAAAGAAGATACCGAAGAACTGGATGAAGTACTGGTTATCGGTTATGGTACAGCTAAGAAAAAAGACCTGACAGGTGCTATTTCCCGTGTAAAAGCAGAAAAAATGGAAGCGGAAGCTCCACGGTCCGTTCAAGACCTGCTTCGTGCCAGTGCCGCCGGTTTGTCCATCAGCATGTCTACAGATGCTGCCGGTACAGCCGACCTGCAAATACGAGGAAAAAATACGTTAAGTGCAGGTTCTGCTCCTCTCATCGTACTGGATGGCGTCATTTACGACGGTTCCATGCAGGATATCAATGCCATGGATGTCGAAAGCATCGATGTCCTGAAAGATGCCAGTTCCGTTGCTGTTTATGGAGCCAAAGCAGCCAATGGAGTCATTGCCATTACCACTAAAAAAGGAAACACGGGTAAGCCGGTGATTACTTTCAATGCCAACGTCGGTCTGGTACATAATTCGCGCTTGCCTAAAACGGTTGACGGAGCAGGCTTCCTGGCATTTCGTCAGGAATATGCAGAGGGTCTGCTATCCCAGGACGAACTAACTGCACAACCCGGCAAGTATGCGAGTCGATCCATTGACATGGTACAATTACGACCAGAAAAATCCGGGTTCAGTGCTGCCTGATGACAAGACACTGGTCACAACCTGGCTGACCCGTCTGAATCTGCAGAATATCGAAATTGAAAATTATCTGAACGGCGTGGAGACCAATTGGGATGACATCGTTTATCAGACCGGTCTGCAACAGGATTATACCACCAGTATATCCAACCGGACGGACAATTTCTCTTATTAT
>ERZ812616.2000-NODE-2000-length-19170-cov-8.992310_pt1 | contig 19170 bp, 18 predicted proteins | sample MGYA00376249_ERZ812616 | MGnify/ENA primary metagenome ERZ812616 (study PRJEB26924, sample SAMEA4378265) | human gut metagenome | biome: human gut; feature: human-associated habitat; material: faeces | place: China | collected 2013 ... | reverse complement strand
TCGCCGCTGTCAAACAGGCCGTGCAGGTAGGTGCCGAACACAGCATTTTGCACGCAGCCCTCCGGTGTGCCGTCGGCATAGCGGCAGAACGGAGCGCCGTTCACCGCGGTGCGGCCCGTGTGAATTTCATATCCGGTCAGCGCAGCCCCGGCAAAGGGCGCGGCAGCCGTCGCCGTGACCTGTGCGCGGCGCTTTTCGGCGGTAAAGACCGTCCGCGTCGGCAGCAGACCCAGCCCGCGCAGCGTCTGCGGATGGCCGCTCTCGGTGCCCTGACTGTCGTCGAGCGTCTCGCCCAGCAGCTGATAGCCGCCGCAGACGCCCAGCACCGGCGTGCCGCCTGCTGCCAGCTTGAGCACAGCGGCCTCCAGCCCGGACTGGCGCAGCCACAGCAGGTCGTTCACCGTGTTTTTGGTGCCGGGCAGAATGACCAGGTCCGGCGCGCCCAGCTCCCGCACGGACTGCACGTACCGCACACCCAAAAGCGGGTGCTGTTCCAGCGGCATAAAATCGGTAAAATTGGAAATATGCGGCAATTTCAAAACAGCTGCGTCCAGCGGCTTGACCGCGCTTTTGCTTTGCAGCCGCGGCGCAAGCGAGTCCTCGTCCTCGATGTCCACCCGCAGGTACGGCACTACGCCCAGCACCGGCAGCTGTGTTTTTTCCTCCAGCATTGCCAGCCCGGGGCGCAAAATTTCTACGTCGCCGCGGAATTTATTGATGATAAGCCCGCATATACGCGCGCGCTCGTCCGGCTCCAGCAGCGCCACCGTGCCGTACAGCTGCGCAAAGACGCCGCCGCGGTCAATGTCGCCCGCCAGCAGAACCGGCGCGTCCACGAGCTTTGCCAGCCCCATGTTGACAATGTCGTCCGCCTTCAGGTTGATCTCGGCGGGACTGCCCGCGCCCTCGATGACGATGATGTCAAATTCATCAGCAAGGCTGTCGTAGGCACGCAGAATATCGGGAATCAGCGACTTTTTGCGGCGGAAGTATTCCTTTGCGGGCATGTCGCCGCGGACCTCGCCGTTCACGATGACCTGGCTGCCCACATCGCTGCTCGGCTTGAGCAGGATCGGGTTCATCCGCACATCGGGCTCGACGCCCGCGGCCTGCGCCTGCACGACCTGTGCGCGGCCCATTTCGAGGCCGTCCCGGGTCACAAAGCTGTTCAGCGCCATATTCTGGCTTTTGAACGGCGCGGTTTTGTAGCCGTCCTGCGCAAAAATGCGGCAGAGCGCCGCGCACAGCAGGCTTTTGCCCGCGCCGCTCATCGTCCCCTGCACCATGATGCACCCTGCCCGGCTCATGCCAGCACCTCCCGCATAATTTTCAACAGCTGTTCGTTTTCTTTTTGGGTGCGCACAGCGGTGCGGTACCACGTCTCGTCCAGCCCCGGGTAGTTGCCGCAGCCGCGCACTACCGCACCGTGACGGCGCAGCTTTGCCCCAAAGTCCGCCGGTGCGCGGAACAGCAGGTAGTTGGCCTGTCCGTCCACGACCCGCAGCCCCAGTGCCCGCAGTCCCGCGGCCAACCTTGGGCGCTGGTCGGCAATGAGTGTGCGCACGCTGTCGGCATAGGCGGTCTCCTCCAGTGCGGCCAGCCCTGCGGCCTGTGCCAGGCCGGACACGGCCCACGGCTGGCCCGCCGTGCGCATTTTGTCCAGCAGCGCCGCGTCACTGCACAGCGCATACCCCAGTCGCACCCCGGCCATAGCGTAGAGCTTGGTGAATGCCTTTAAGATTATAAGGTTCGGTGCATCGCGCAAAACCGTCTTAGCTGTCAGGGCCTCCCGCGCGGCGAGGAAGTCGAGGAAGCACTCATCTACGACCAGCACCGCGCCGCAGTCGGCACAGCGGCGCAGCAATTTTTGCACCATAACGAGCGGTGTGACCTGCCCGGTAGGGTTGTTAGGCTGGCAGAGGAACACTGCATCGGTGCTGTCGTCGATGGCGTCTACAAAGCCGTCCGTCACGGCAAAGTCGTTTTCCTCCCGCAAAAGAAACCGCTGTACGTTACAATCTACCGTTTCCAGCGCAGCAGCGTACTCGGCAAAGGTCGGCACGGGCAGCAATGCGCGCCGCGGGCGCAGGGCCAGTGCCAGGCGGTAGATCAGGTCCGCCGCACCGTTGCCGCACAAAATTTGCGCAGTATCCACACCTTCTGCCGCGGCCAGCTTAGTGCGCAGTGCCCGGCAGAGCGGGTCCGGGTAGCGATCCGCCATGGGCAGTGCCGCTGTGATGGCCGCCGCCACGCCCGCGGGCAGCCCCAGCGGGCTGACATTGGCCGAAAAATCCAGCGCGTCCCGGCCAAACTCGGCCCGATAGCCCGCCCAGTCGCCGCCGTGTACCAGTTCCATTCCGCATTCCCTCACAAGACAAGCATCAGCCGCACGGCCAGCCCCAGCACAAGGGCCAGCAGGCTCTCGGCGTACATCATGCGGTTGGCACGCAGGATGTCCCGCGGCTCGATCTCCCGCAGCGGGTCTCCAATCGTCGGCTTATCGTAATATTCGCCAAAGTAATAGGCCGGGCCCGCCAGCTGCACGCCCAGTGCCCCGGCACAGGCGCTCTCGGTCTGGGCGCTGTTGGGGCTGGCGTGGCGGCGGCGGTCCCGCCGCCAGATGCGCCACGCCCCGCGGGCGCTGTTGCCCGTCAGCGCCGCCGCAGCCACCCAGAGCAGCGCGGCCAGGCGGCTGGGCAGCCAGTTGGCGGCATCGTCCAATTTGGCGGCACAGCGCCCAAAATAAAGATACTTTTCGTTTTTGTAGCCGAGCATGCTGTCCATCGTGTTGATGGCCTTGTAGGTCAGCGCCAGCGGTGCCCCGCCAAGGAGCATATACAAAAGCGGCGCAATGACGCCGTCGCTGGCGTTCTCGGCCACGGTCTCCACGGCGGCTCTGGTCACGCCCGCGGCGGTCAGGTTTTGCGTGTCACGGCCCACGATGCGGGCCACGGCCCTGCGGGCCGCGGGCAGGTCGCCCTTTGCCAGTTCCTTGTACACATTGCGGCTCTCCTGTGCAAGACCCTTGGCAGCCAGCGCTTGGCCGCACCAGAGCATTTGCAGCGCCAGCCCCAGCGCCGGATGGAGCCTTGCCGCGGCCCAGCAGGCAAGCCCGGTAACGGCCAGCGTGCCCAGCGGCAGCACCGCGGCCACCGCGGCCCCGCCGGCCAGCTCGCCCCGCGGCGTTTTGGGCAGTGCGGTGCGCAGGTGCTTTTCCAGCACCGAGATGCACCGGCCCATGAGCACCACCGGATGCGGCAGCCACGCCGGGTCGCCAAACAGAGCGTCCAGCAAAAAACCGCCCAGCACCGCCCAAAAAATCAGCATGTGCTCTCCTTCGTGTACTGCACGGTCTTGACCAAACGCAGCTCATGCCGCGACGCCCAGTCGCGGGCGTCCAGCACATAGCCGCCCGCGTTGGGGCCGCACCACCGGTAATAGCTGCGGCGCGGCACGCCGTAGCGCTCCAGCGCGGCCATCTGAGTGCCGCCGTGGGCCAGGATCACCAGCATTTCCTCGCCGTCGGCCAGCGCCTTGTCCACCAGCGCCGCAAACGTGCGGCATACGCGGTCACTGAAATCATCCTTGCGCTCACCGTCGGGGCAGCTGCTCTCGCAGTTGGCGGCGACCCACGCCTGATAGTCGGGGTCGTGCTCCATCTCAATATAATTGCGGCCTTCAAAGCTGCCGAAGCACATCTCCTTCAGCCCGTCCACGGGCACGAGCTCCGCGTTCGGGAACAGCACCTCCGCCGTCTGCCTTGTACGCTGCAGCGTGGAAATATAGACAATCTTCGGGTCAATATCAGCCCGGCGCAGCTGGGCCAGCCCCTCGGGCGAGAGCGGGATGTCCCGCTGACCCTGATAGCGCTTCTGGGCGTTGTACTCGGTCAGGCCGTGGCGCAATAAATAAATCAGCATTTCGGAAGTTCTCCTTTCAAAATCGTCGGCAGACCGCAAAACATCTGCACAACGCAGTCCGCCCGCGCGGCCAGCAGACAGGCCAGACGGCCCGCCGCCTCCCGCGCGGCACGCGCGGCGGGGTCAATCGGCACAACGCCGCCGCCGACCTCCGCCGCGGTCACAACATCATAATCTGCCAGCTCGTCGGCCAGCCGGTTCAAATCGGCGGCGTCGGCGGCCAAATCCTGCACATCGTACACCTGCCGCCCGCCGAGCTTTTGCGCAAAGGTGCGCTTGCCGCTGCAGAGCGGCCCTGTCACAAACACCATTTACAGCACCCCCAGCCATTGGCAGGCGGCCAGCGCCGCCAGCATCCAGATCTCGCATTTTTGCAGGAACCACCCGGCCAGATCACCGGTCACACCGCCAAACTGTTTTTTGGCAACAACGTAGTACCGCGCAAAAACGCAGCCTGCGGCCAGCACCAGCGCCCAGCCGCCCAGTGCAGTCAGCCCCACGGCCAGCATGGCGCAGAGCGCGGCCAGCACCTGCCGCACGCGGACGCGGTCCGCCGCCGTGGCAAAGGTGTGGGCAAGGCCGGTGTTTTTCGCCAGCGGGAACGCCGCCACGGCCAGCCCGGACAGCGCCCGCTCCCCCACCAGCGCCAGCGTCCAGAGCACGCCGACCCGCGGGGTGAACGCCACACAGCCGCACAGCGCAAAATACGCCGCAAAGTAGCTGCACAGCCGGATGACCGCGAACGCGCCGCAGTGGGGGTCCTTTAAAATTTCCAGCTTCTTCGCGGTATCGCCGTAGCTTGAAAGTGCGTCGCAGGTGTCGGCGTAGCCGTCCAGATGGATGCCGCCCGTGACCCAGACCGGCACAAGGCAGAACCCCGCCGCGCGGGCCGCCGCAGGCAGCGGCAGCACGCCGCAGACGCACCACAGTGCGCCGCACACTACCCCCACCAGCGGGAAGGCGCAGAGCGCGTACCGCATATTTTTTTTGTTCCAGTCGAACTGCGGCATCGGCAGGGCCGAGAACATGGCGAACGCCACCGCAATCGTCTGTAAAGCTGTCACGGACCTTCACTTCCTTTGTAATAGACGGGGATGCCGCAGACAACGCGCACCACGCGGTCTGCCCACGCCGCCACTGCGTTGTTGACGGCGGCCAGTGCGCGCAGATAGCGGTCCGTATCGCCCGCATAGTCTGCCCCACCGCTGAACACCTCGTTGGAAACCACAATCAGATTATCACATTGCAGCAGCATCTTGTCAATGCCCCGCAGGATCGCCGCCGCGGTTTCCGTCCCTGCACCGTCGGGGTCATACAGCTCATTGGCGGCCAGGTTGCCCAGGTCCTCCAGCAGCACGGTGCCGTGCCGGGGCAGGGCCACGCGGTCCAGGTGCAGCGGGCACTCTACCGTGGTGAACTGCTTTTTGGCCCGCATGGCGCGGTGTTTCGCCACGCGGGCGGCGCACTCGGCGTCCCATACCTGCATCGTCGCCAGATAGGTGCGCGGCAGCGGTGCGCGCAGGCAGAGTGACTCCGCATAGGCGCTTTTGCCGCTGGCCGCGCCGCCGATGACCAGCGTCAGCACTGCGGGGTGTACGGCGTGATGCCGCCCTCCGCAAACGAGTAACAGCCGTTGTAGACGGCCAGCGCCATATCCCACAGCGGCAGGCTGGCCACCGCGCCCGTGCCCTCGCCCAGATGCAGCTCTGCGGTGATAAGCGTTTTTTTGCACAGCGCGTCCAGCACAATATGTGCGGCTGGCTCGCTGGATACATGGCTGGCGAAAACGGCCTTTTCCGCCGCGGGGCAGAGCCGCACCGCGCACAGCGCCGCCACGCCGCTGATGAATCCGTCCATCACGATGGGCAGCCTTTCGAGCGCACCGCCCAGAAATACGCCGCACAGCCCGGCAATATCAAAGCCGCCCAGCGCCGCCAGCACCCCCAGCGGGTCCGCGGCGTCGGGGTGGTTGCGGGCAATGCCGCGTTCTATCGCATCTATTTTGCGCTGTAGTCCGGCGTCGGAAAGTCCCGCGCCGCGCCCGGTCATCTCGGCCACAGGGCGGCCCAGCAGCACGCTGGCAACGGCGCTGGACGTCGTTGTATTGCCGATGCCCATCTCCCCCGTCGCCAGCAGCTGTGCGCCGCTCTGCTTCTGCGCACGCACTAGCGCGATGCCCGCGGCGATGGCCTGCACGGCCTGTGCGCGGGTCATAGCCGGGCCGGTGGTAAAGTCAGCCGTGCCCGCAGCAATGCGGCAGTCCGCCGCGCCGGGCACGGGTGCGCCCGCAATGCCCATATCGACGGGCACGACGTCGCAGTGGGCCGCAGCGGCCATGCGGCAGACGCTGGTGCGGCGGGCGGTCAGGTTTTCGAGCACGGCGCGGGTCACGGAGGCATCGGTCTGGCTGACGCCCTGCGCCACAACGCCGTTGTCCGCGCAGAGCACCAGCACCGCGCGGCGGCTGACATCCGGCACGGGGTCGCCGGTCAGCGCGGCGGCGTCCTCGATCATGGCTTCCAGCCGGCCCAGTCCGCCCAAAGGCTTTGCCAGCGCAGCCCAGTGGGCGTGGGCTGCGGCGCGGGCGGCCTCGTCCGGCGGGGTAACGGCTGCAAGCAGGTTTTTCAGTTCGTTTTCGGTCATGATGTTTCCTTTATATAATGTTCGGCTGCAGCCGCAAAGCGCTTCGGCAGCGGCGTCCCCGCCCAGTAGAGATGCGGAAAACCAGCGTAGAGACGTTCATTGGCAAAGCCGCACGCCCACTGCCGCCCGTTTGTCTTGGCAGCGGTGAACGCATCGCCGTTTTCGGTGGAGTCCCAGTGGTGGAACTCGTGGACGGGCAGGGTCTCCCCCGCGCGGAACAGCATACTGTCGGCGCAGGCAGTCAGGCGGGCGTAGCCGAACCGCACAAGCCGCCCGACCTTGAAGCCCTGCCCGGGCAGCACGCCCGCCATCGGGTGGGGCGTGCCGTCGGCGTCCTGTAATGTCCGGCCCAGGTACAAAAAGCCGCCGCACTCGGCCACGGTGGGCAGGCCGCCCTGCACGGCGCTTTTTACGGCGGCGCGCAGGGGGGCGTTCGCGGCCAGCCGGGCGGCGTACAGCTCGGGGTAGCCGCCCGGCAGGTAAAGCCCGCCGATATTATCCGGCAGAGCCGTGTCGGCCAGCGGGCTGAAAAAGCACAGCTCCGCGCCGTTTTCCCGCAGTGCCTCCAGCGTTTCGGCGTAGGTAAAGCAGAACGCGGCATCTCTTGCCACAGCAAGGCGCACCCGCGGCGGGGGCACCGTGCACGGCACAGCGGCGGGCGCGGGGCGGTCAAACAGGGTGTGCAGCAGCGGCCAGTCGATGGTTTGCTGCGCGGCATCGGATAAGAGCTGTATCTTGCGCTGCAGATCGTCGATCTCGGCGGCGGTTTTCAGACCGAGGTGGCGGCTTTCTATCGCGGCCTCGGGCAGCGGCGGTAGGCAGCCGACCACGGGCAGACCGGTCTCTTTTTCGAGCATCGGCTTCAGCAGAGCGCACAATCCTTGCGTACAATCATTGAGCAAAATTCCCGCGATATGGTGTGGTGTGCGGAACGCCGTCAGCCCGCGCAGCTCCGCCGCCAGCGTCAGGCTTGCCCCCTTGGGCCGTACAACGAGCAGTGCGGGCAGGTCCAGCGTATCGGCCAGCTGCCACGCGCTGGCCGTGTCGGTCACGCCGCCAAGGCCGTCGTAGTAGCCCATGGCCCCCTCGACGACTGCCGCGCCGTGCCCCGCCGCGTGCCGGGCGTAGAGTGCGCGGGCGGTCTGCGGTGCAGAGAAAAACAGATCGAGATTGTGGCTTTCGACGCCCAGCACCGCGCGGTGGAACATCGGGTCGATGTAGTCCGGCCCCGACTTGAACGCGCAGGGGGTCAGCCCGCGGGCAGTCAGCGCCGCCAATAAAGCGCAGGTTGCCGTTGTTTTTCCGCTGCCGGAGCGGGGTGCAGCCAGAACCAATTGCAGCATTTTTACTCCCTCGCGATCAAGAAAACCGGGTTGTTCGCCATGAGCAGGTGCAGGCTGCCCGCCGCCCGGCTGCGGCTGACTGCGATTTGTGTGACCTGGGCGGTCAGGCCGTGGGCCGTCAGGGCCGCAACGGCCTCCTGTAAGGTTTCCAGCGCAATGGCGCTGATACAGAGCCGTGCATCGGGGTTCGCGGCCAGCGCGGCATCGACGACAGCCCGCAGACTGCCCTTGCTGCCGCCGATAAAAACAGCGTCCGGCGCGGGCCAGCCTGCCAGTGCGGCGGGGGCAAAGCCCTCGGTAAGGTGCAGATTTTGCACCGCAAATTTTGCGCGGTTCTGACGGATAAGGTCACAGGCTTCCGCGTCGCACTCCACGGCGCAGACCCGGCCCGCAGGGGCGGCCAGCGCCAGCTCCACACTGATGCTGCCGGTGCCCGCGCCCACATCCCAGAGGGTATCTGTGGGGCGCACAGCCAGCTTGGCCAGCGCGGCGGCGCGGACCTCCTGCTTGGTCATCGGCGTTTTGCCGCGGATGAACGCTGCATCGGGCAGGCCGGGCGTGCGGCACAGGGGCGCGGGCACATTTTCCACAAGCAGGACGCTGAGCGGTGCAAAGCGCTGTGCGGCCAGCTCCTGCGCCGTGCCGGTCACAAGCCGCTGTGACGGCGTGCCGAGGTTCTCCCCCACCGTGGCCGCAGCGTCGCCCAGCCCGGCATCCGCCAGCTGTTGGCAGAGCGTCGCGGGGGTCTCGCTGCCGCCGGTCAGGAAAAAGGTTGTCCCACCTGCGCGGCAGGCGGTCACCGGGTCACAGGCACAGCCGTGGGCGGAGACGAGCCGCCAGCCCTGCCACGGGCGGCCCAGCGCCGCGGCCAATAATTGCACGCTGGAAACGCCGGGCAGCACCGTGTACGGCAGACCCGCGTCGTCCAATGCGCGGCAGAGCGCCGCCGCGCCGGAGTAGAAGCCCGTGTCGCCGCTGAAAGCCACCGCGGCCTCCGCGCAATCTGTTTGCCGCAGCAATGCGCAAATTTCGTCCGTTTTATAGAGGGCTGCGCGGTTTGCCGTGCAGCCCTCGGGCAGGTTTTCCAGCAGGCGGCGCGCGCCGATGATCAGCTCCGCTCCGCGCAGCGTCTCCAGCCCCGCCGCTGTCAGGCTGCCGGGCGTTCCGCTGCCCATGCCCACCAATGTGATCTTCATAAAAGCTCCCTGCATCGCTGTAAAATTGTGTCAGCGGTCTCGCCCTCGTCGTCCGGGCGGCGCAGCACAATGAGCTGCACGCCGCACCGGGCGGCGGCCTCGGCCTTTTCGGCAAAGCCGCCCGCCGCGCCGCCGTCCTTCGTGACCATATAGTCGATATGGAACTGGTGCAGCAGCGCCGCATTTAATTCTTTCGTAAAAGGCCCCTGCATCGCAAGGATATTGCGGTGTGGAATGCCCGCTGCCTCGCATGCTGCGATACCTGCCAGCGTCGGCAGAACGCGCGGGTAGAGCCGCGCCGGGTCGAGCGCTGCGAAGGCGGGCAGCTCCTTGGCACCCGTCGCCAGCAGGACGCGCCCCGGTCTGTCTGCCAGATACGCGGCGGCCCGGGCGGCATCGGCCAGCACCACACTGCCCGCGGGCAGGGGGCTGGCGGGGCGCAGCAGACGGTGATATTCAACTCCCGCCGCCGCTGCCGCCGCACGGATATTGCGCGTTGCTTCGGCGGCATACGGGTGGGTCGCGTCAACGCAGAGCGCCGCACCGCGCAGCAGCGCCGTCATTCCTTCGGCGTCCAGCCGCCCGGTGCGCACCGTGATGCCGTCGGCGCAGCCCTGTTCCTCGGCCCCCAGCTCTGTCGCCACACAGACCGTGACCGCCGCGCCGAGCGCCGCCAGCGCGCGGGAGAAGCTGCGCCCCTCCGTTGTACCGCTGAAAACCACCACATTCATACGCCGCGATACCCCCTTGGCGTAACCATTCTGCCATGTAAAATCTGCGTTGCAGCGTTGCCGACAAAGACCGTTGTGAACATATCCACGGCGGTGTCCTCCAGCTCGGCCAGCGTCAGCAGCCGTGCGGTCTGGCCGTCACGGCCAATGCAGCGCACCAGCCCGCAGACCGTGTCCGGGCCCTTGCCGTTGTCCCGCAGAATGCGAACGGCCTTTTGCAGGTAGTCGGCGCGGCCTTTGGACGACGGGTTGTAGAGCGCCAGACAGAAATCCCCCGCCGCGGCGCAGGCCAGCCGCTTTTCAATGACGGCCCACGGCGTCAGCCGGTCCGACAACGAAATCACGCAAAAATCGTGTGCCAACGGCGCACCCAGCACCGCGGCCCCGCTCAAAGCGGCGGTCAGGCCGGGCACGATCTCGACCTCTACCTCCGGGCAGTGCTCCGCCAGCTCCAACAGCGGGCTGTCCATGCCGTAGACCCCGGCGTCACCGGAGCAGACGAGCGCCACCGTCTTGCCGCCCCTTGCCGTTTCAAGCGCCCAACGGCAGCGGTCAAGCTCCCGCGTCATGCCGGTAGCGTAGACCTCTTTATCCGGGTAAAGCGGGCGTACAAGGTCGATGTAGACCGTGTAGCCGCACAGCACGTCGGCGGCCTGCAGGGCGGTCTGCGCCTGGGCGGTCAAATACTGCGCACCGCCCGGGCCGAGGCCCACCACATACACAAGACTACGGTTCATCATTTTTCCATCTCCAATCCGGGGCAAAGGGGGCCAGCGCCACGGCAAGGGTCACGCCGTCCCGCGCCCACTTCGGGATGAACAGCACCCCGTCTGCAGCCAGCACCGCCGCGCGTTCACAGACATTGTCCACGCCCGTGATGCTCTGCACAAAGCCGGAGGACGTAAAGCGGCCTTTAGCCGTGCGCAGGGCAGCGGCGGTATAAAAGTCCATCTTCCAGTCGTGCGCCTGGCAGAACGCCGCCAGACCCGGCTCATCCTTTTTCAAGTCAATGCTGGCGGCGCGGACAATGCCATGCGGGGCAAAATGATGCTCCGCGCAGAAGGCCGCAAAGGCTGTTTCCAACTTTTCCGCCGTCGTGCCTCGCTTGCAGCCGACACCTAACACCGCAATGCGGGGGATCAGGTGCAGCGCCTCACCCGTCGGGGTCAGCGTCAGCACAAAATCTGCGCGGTCAGCGGCGGCGGCAGGCTCCACACCCGCGGGCGGCGTGCCGGAAACAGCCCAGTCGGCGGCATAGCAAACGCTCTGCCCGGCCAGCAGTGCCCCACTCACGTAGCGGATGCGCTCCGGCTCGGCCACGGCACAGTTCTGGCGCTTGGCCCACTCGTCCACGGCAAAAACGCCGCGTCCGTCGGTGGCCGTCGTGATGACCGGCACGGCATGGCAGACCGCCGCCAGCCGCTGCGCCAGCTCGTTTGCGCCGCCCAGATGCCCCGACAGCAGCGGTATGGCGAACTGCCCACCCTCATCCAGCACAACGACGGCGGGGTCTGCAGCCTTGCTGCGGCAGTGTGGCGCGATGGCCCGCACCGCGATCCCGGCAGCTCCTACAAAAATCAGTGCGTCGTTTTGTGCAAACTGCGCAGCGGTCCAATCGGTCAGGCGGACGCCGTCCGCACCGCCGCGGGCCACACTGCCGGGGCAGGCTGCCGCCAGCTGCTGCGCCAGCGCCAGTCCCCGCGCCGTGAACGCAATGTACGCGCAGGTCATCGGTCCGTCCCCCTGCGAAACTCCGTTGTGAACGCCGGGTCGTACAGCTTGCTGCGGTCATACTGTGCGGCCAAAAAGTCCCCGACAACAATGAGCGCCGTTTTGGTGATGCCCGCCGCGCGGGTGCTTTCAGCCAGCGTTCCGACGGTGCAATGTACAATTTTCTGTTCCGGCCACGTTGCCTTGTAGACAACGGCGGCAGGGGTCGCGGCGGTGTACGCGCCCTGCAGAAGCGCATCCTGCACCCTGTCGATCAGGCCAATGGAGAGGAAAATGACCATCGTCGCCCCGTGGGCGGCCAGCGCGGCCAGCCGCTCACCTTCGGGCACAGGGGTACGGCCCTCCATGCGGGTGATGATGACGGTCTGGCTGACGCCGGGCAGTGTGTACTCGGCGTTCAGTGCCGCCGCCGCACCGCAGAAGCTCGACACGCCGGGCGTATCGTCGTAGGCGATGCCCATGGCGTCCAGCGCGTCCATCTGTTCCCGGATCGCGCCGTACAGGCAGGGGTCGCCCGTGTGCAGGCGCACGGTGGTTTTGTGCGCTGCTTCGTTTTCTTTCATGACGGCAAGCACCTGCTCCAGCGTCATCTCGGCGCTGTTACAGATGGCGCAGTCCGGCCCCGCCAGCCCCAGCAGCGCCGGGTTGACCAGGCTGCCCGCGTAGATGATGCAGTCCGCTGTTTGCAGCAGGGCCGCGCCGCGCCGGGTAATCAGGTCCGGTGCGCCGGGACCGGCCCCCACAAAATGTACCATGTCAGACTTCCTTCCACAATTTCAACAGTGTATCGGCAGTTTTTGTCTGGCCCAGCGGGCCGTTCCGGTTTGAGAACAGCACCGCGCCGAGCTTGAACGCCCCCGCCGCGCGGCGGTCCAGATGCGTCTGGATCGCGGTGAGCAGGCTGGCCATGACCGGCTCCCGCAGCTGCGCGGCGTCCAGAATGTCCAGACAGGCGTCTGTCGTGGCGGCGTCCATCAGGGCGCGGCAGGTCGCCGCGTCCGCGCCGCAGAGCGCCGCATGGGCGCAGAACAGCTCAGTGCGGCAGTCGGCACAGCGGGAGTGGGTGTTCATGATGCCGCCCGCCAGCTTGACGAGCTTGCCCACATGCCCGACGAGCAGCACCTCCGCGAAGTGCTCCGCCGCTGCCATATCCAGCGCCTCGCCGATGAAATTTGAGATTTTGACGACAGAGATCTCGTGCAGCGCGGGGTAGTTGGCGGCCAGGTAGTCCAGCCCGTAGTTGCCGGGGGCTAAAATCAGGCAGCGGCTTTTCAACGCTGCCTGGTGGATTTCGATTTGCAGCGTATCCAGAAGCGCCTGCTGGCTCATCGGCTCCACAATGCCGCTGGTGCCCAGCACCGACAGGCCGCCCTCGACCCCCAGATGCGGGTTGAAGGTGCGCTTGGCCGCAGCCTCGCCGCCTTCGATGGAGATGACCACCGCGAACCCGCCGCCGTAGCCGACGGCGTCCGCCTCCCGCAAAAGCGCCTCGGTTATCATCTGCCGCGGCACACGGTTGATGGCCGCCGCGCCGACGGGCTGGTCGAGGCCGGGCTTTGTCACACGGCCCACCCCCGCCCCGCCGTCAATCGTAACGGTGCGCGGTGCGCCGGGCAGCAGTGTGACCGCGGCAATGACCGGCAGACCCGTCGTGGCGTCGATGTCGTCGCCGCCGTCCTTGACGATGGCGCACGCGGCCCCGTCTGCCGTCAGGCGGCAGAACTGCGGTGCGACCTCCACGACGATGCCCTTGGGCGTGCGCAGACCAACACTTTCCGGCGCGTGGCCGGTCAGCAGCAGCCGTGCCGCGCCCGCCGCCCCCAGCGCCGCGCAGGTGCCGGTGGTGTAGCCGCAGCGCAGTAAACGCTGCCCGCTGCGGATGTAGTGCTCAAATTGGGGCTTCGGCTTTGCGCCGCTCCCGGCAAACAGCACCGCGTATTGGTCGGTGCTCAGTCCAAACAGCGCACAGATATTGTCCTGTGCAAAGGCGTCCTGCGGTGCCAGCACAGCGGACACGCCTGACGGCGCAACGCAGACAACGGCGTCGGCCAGCCTTTGGGCCAGCTCCAGCTCATGCAGCGTCACGATGACGGCCACATTCTTCTCATGTGCCAGCACTTGCAGGATGTCCATGAGCTCCGCCTTGCCCTTCACGTCCAAAAACGACGTTGGCTCGTCCAGAAGCAAAATCTCCGGCTGCTGGCAGACCGCGCGGGCCAGCAGCACGCGCTGGCGCTGGCCGTCGCTGATCCTGGCAAAATCGCGGTCCTCCAGCTCCTCCGCCCGGACAAGGCACAGGGCGTCATGCACCTGCTGCCTGTCGGCATCGGACAAAATGCCCAGCCGCCCGGTGTAGGGGTAGCGCCCGGCGGCGGCGACCTCAAAGCAGGACGTCAGCTCGGTGCGGGCCGTGTGGGGCAGCATCAGCGCCAGCTTGCGCGCCCGGGCGTTGGGGGTGTAGGCCGTCAGGTCTTGCCCGTCCAGCAGCACCGCGCCGCCCTGCGCCGCCAGCTGCCCGGCCAGCGTTTTTAAAAGAGTGGATTTGCCCGCGCCGTTCGGACCGATGAGCGCCAGAATTTTGCCGCGCTCGGCATGCAGGGCAATGTTCCGCAGCAGCGGCGCACCGTAGCCGACGTCGAGATTTTGCGTTTCACAACAGCTCATACCGTGCCCTCCCCGCTGTGGCGGCGCACAAGCAGCCAGATGACCACCGGCGCACCGAACACCGCTGTGACCGAGCTGATGGACAGCTCGGTGGGTGCAAACAGGCTGCGGGCGATCAGGTCGCACAGCAGGCAGAATGCCGCGCCGCCCAGTGCGCAGCCCGGCAGCACCCGCAGCGGTTTTGCACTGCCCAGCGTATGTTTTACCAGATGCGGCACCGCAATGCCGACGAAGGAGATCGGTCCGGCAAATGCCGTGACGCAGGCCGCCAGCAGGCTAGACAGCAGCACAAGCACCACGGAAAACGCCCGCACCGGCACGCCGACGCTGGCGGCGTAGCTTTCGCCCAGCTGGTAGGCAGCCATCGGCTTGGAGAGCAAAAACGCGGCGGCCAGGCAGGGCAGAACGATGGCCGCCGCCGTGGCGACATTGCCCCAGGTCATGCCGGAGAAGCTGCCCATCGACCAGTTGTGCAGGTTGACGATGTTGGAATCCTGCGCGAAGGCGACGACAATATCGGTGACGGCCGAGCAGATGTAGCCGATCATGACGCCGCAGATGACGAGTATGCTCATCTTCTGCACCCGCCGCGCGACGGCCAGCACGAACAGCATGGCCGCCATCGCGCCCGCGAATGCCGCCAGAATCAACGTCAGCGAGTTCGTCAGTAGGCCGCGGTTCAAAAACACGACCATCGTCAGCGCGACAGCCAGCTTGGCCCCGCTGGAAATGCCCATGACGAACGGTCCGGCAATCGGGTTGGCAAAAAACGTTTGCAGCAGATACCCGGCCACCGAGAGCGCCGCCCCCAGCAGCACGACCATGACGGTGCGCGGCAGGCGCAGCTGCAGCAGGATATTAGCCGCCAGCGCGTTTGTACGGCGGCCCAGCAGGGCCGCCGCGATGTCCGCCGGGGAGAGCGCAACGCTGCCCCAGAACAGGTTGAGCGCAAACAGCGCCAGCAGGGCCGCCGCCATGGCGAGGTATGCAATTGTCATGCGTTTGGAGGTGTGCATGCGTGGTTCCCTTTGCGGCAGGCGGCAATGGTGCGGGCGGATAGGGAATCCGCCCCTACGGATGCGCCACGGTTTTGTGCGCCCGTTTTTGCCGCCGCGTTAAATTTTCAGTGCAGCTTCGTCAAAAATGTCAATTCACTGTCGTCAGGGTCATCCTCGGTGAACACCCTGTTCATATCCAGGATCAGCTCCGGCAGCTCCATGCTCTGCTGGAAAAGGCTCTGCGACGTACACCAGACGCTGCCGCTTTGCACGGCCTTGAAGTCCGCCAGCATCGGACATTTGGCGAGCAGCTCATCCATTGTGCGCAGCTCGCCCTCAATCGTGCTGTTGTAGAGCAGCACATCGGCGTCACGCGCCCCGGCGTAGAAATCCTCGAGCGAGATATTGACAGTCGCCAGATTGTTGCCGCTGTCCGTCAGGTCGGCAAAGACGTAGCTGCCGCCCGCCAGCCCGATCATCTTGGCGACGTAATCGCCGCCCTTGCGCACCGTGGCGAGATTGTTTGAGGTGATGGAGAAGAACGCCGCAGTCTTACCGGTGGGTTCCTCGTCCAGCAGCGGTGCAATGCGCTGCACAGCGTCGTCAAAAACGCGCTCGGCCTCCTCGGTTCTGCCCAGCAGGATGCCGTACAGCTTGACCCATTCCATCCGGGCCAGCGGGTCGCTCTCGTAGCTAGAGCGCTCGACGAGGACCGGCACGCCGAATTTTTCGAGCTGCTCCTTCACCTCGGGCGTGTGGTAGATCATTGTGTTCTCGATGGCAAGGCCGCAGTCGGCAGACAGGATCGTCTCGTAATCGGGTGCGCTGTATTTGCCCGCGTAGGCGATCTCGCCCTGCTCCATGGCGGTGCGGGCCGCGTCGAGGTACCAGTTTTCGGCCTGCGTGCCGGACAGCGCCACAGCCCCCAGCCCGCCAATGCTGATGATGGGATCCATCGCGGACGATGACACAAGGTAGATATTTTGGATAGGCTGCTGCAAAGCGGTGATGTCTGCGTCCAGATCGGCGGGCGCAGCGGTCCCCTCCGGCACGACGAGATAGCGGCTGCCGTCAATCGTGATGAGGTCATAGCCGCCCGCACACACATCCACCGTGAACTGCTTCGCATATTCCAGCGGATAGCGGTTTTCTATCGTCAATGCGTCCGTTTGCGCGGGAGCCTGGGATGCAGCCGCGCAGCCTGCCAGCAGCAGGGCTGGCAGGGCAAAAGCTGCCGCGCGCCTCATTCGGCGGCGGCCAGCGTCGCGCTGTCAAAGGTCAGGGTATAGTCGATCTCGTGCGGGGTGCTCATGGCGACGGTGTCCGCCGTGACGGCCAGCGCGGTATCCAGCGCGGCAACGGGGATCTCAAACGTCGAGTTGCCGTCGGTGTTGACGGGCAGGTACTTTTCGCCGTCGACGAGCATATAGTCATAGTTCGGGCTGCTCCAGACGATGGTCGCGGTCATAATGCCGTCGGCCACGGTCAGCGCGGCGGGGCTTTCGACGGTGGCGCGTCCGCTGCCGCCCTCCAGCGTCACAGCGCAGGTATAGCTGCCGTCGGCGGGGAGCTCGACGGCTGCCGCAGCCGCATCCTCTGCCGCAGGCTCGGCATCGGAGACACTGACCGTATGGTCATACCAGGTGCCCTTGGTGCCGAGGATGGCTAGCTGGAAATCGGCATCGACAGCCGCAACGGGGATGTCAAAGCCGTATACTTCGTCGCTGGTGCCGTCGGAGTAGGTCACCGTGTCAACGGTAGGCTGCAGCCAGTCGCTCTCGTGGGCGGGGGCGTCGGCGGCCATGCCCGGATACAGGTTGACGATCTTCTGAGACTGCAGACTGACGTGGAAGGTCATCGTGCCGTTTTCCACCGTCAGCGTGCCCATGCCGTCCACGGCTTCGTTGGCATGGAACATACTGCTGTCGGTGTTGAACTTAGCGGTGTATACGCCGTCCGGCAGCGCGGCAGCGGGGACCTGGGCTTTCGTGACGGCAGGGGCCGGGGCCGCGGTGGCGGCAGGGGCGGTTTCTTCCGTGGAGACCGCCTCGGACGTGCTCTCGGCGGTGGACGCTGCGGACGCACCGCAGCCTGCCAGCAGCAGGGCAGCGAGAGTCAGGGATGCGAGTTGGAGCTTTTTCATGCTTTCCTTACCTCATTCTATTCATAATTTATCAGACATTAGCGGGAGGCAGCGCGGGCAGATATGGAATCCGCCCCTACGGCGTGGCAGGGCATCACATCGGACGCAGGCCGGACATGCCCGCCCCCTGTCGTGCTTTCCCAAAAACCAAAAAACTGCCCGGAGCTTACCCTCCGGGCAGAATGGGTCTTTCTCAGCCGTTCAGGGAATCGATGGCGGCCCCGGCGTGGTCAACGTAGAGCTGCTGGATGTCGCCGATCTCGCCCAGACCTGCGATCTGGGTGTCGACGCTCTCAAAGCAGTCGGCGGCGTTGAACTGGCTCAGCCAGGAATCGTCCTCGGCACCGGCCATGTCGTTGTTGGCGTGGTCACCGGCGACGACCATCAGCGGGCGCAGGATGACCTTGGTGTAACCGGCCTCCTTGACCTTCTCGATAACGGCGTCGCAGGCGGTGTCCTCGGGCTCACCCTCGACGGTGCCGATAAAGACGTTGTCATAGCCCAGCGTCTGCATCGCGGTCTGCATCTGGCTGTAGCTGATCTTGGCGGTGTGGGACGTGCCGTGGCCCATAAAGACAAAGGCGGTGCCGTCCGCAGCGGCGGCAGCGGCGTCGTCATATCCGGCGGTCTTGACGGCCTCGGCGGTGATGGCGGTGGCTACGGCCTCCTTGTCGGCGTTGATGGCGGTGGCATCTTCGCCGACCTCGCCCAGCAGGGGTTCGGCAATGGCAACGCTGTCGAACTTGTCCCTGTACTGCTCAACCGCCTCGCACATCTCGTCGTACTCGGCGCCGTGCATCAGGTGCGTAGGCTGGACAACCAGATTCTTGACGCCGTTGGCAACGGCACGGTCAAGCGCCTGGTCCATGTTGTCGATCTTCTCGCCGTCGCGGGCCTGAACGTGGTTGATGATGATCTGCGCGGTGAAGGCGCGGCGGACGCTCCAATCCGGGTAGGCGGCCTGCAGGGCGTCCTCGATGCCCTTGATGTCAGCGGCGCGGCTGCCGTTGAAGGAGGTGCCGAAGCTGACGACCAGCAGCTCATTTTCGCCGATGTCGTCGGCATTGCGCGGGTCGTCTTTGCTGGCGTCGCCGGTGTCGCGGCCAAAGTAGTCGGGGTCTGCGTTCTCACCCTCGACCAGCTCCTTCTGGGTGTCGGTCAGGGCATCCCAGGCAGCCTTGGCGGCCTCGCACTGGGCATCGGTGTCGGCGCTGCGCTCCTGCACGTAGATGGCGTCGATCAAATCGGCGCAGTTCTTAGCGGCCACTTCGTCTGCATCTCCCTCGTCTGCGGTCTTTTCTGCATCTTCTGCGGTGCTTTCTGCGGCGACGGTGCTCGCGGCAGCGCTGTCAGTGCTCGCGGCGGTGCTGCCGCAGCCGACCAGCAGGGCGGCGGACAGTGCTGCGGCCATGGCGACGGCGGCAGCTTTTCTGTAGGTGATCTTTCTCATGTGTTTTTGCTTCCTTTCCTTGTTTAAAGCCTGGAGACAGTACGGGAGAGAACAGCAGGGTACACGGAAATTGACCCCGTAAAAAACGAGGTCTTTTGCGTGCAGAATGGCAACACAAAAGACCCCGTATTTTAAGCAGGTGCTTTGCGGTACAACCAATTCCTCGTGATCTGGGGCGGTGCGCCCCCGTACCCGGCAGCAGGCAGGTTTCCTGGCTGAAAGCTCAACGCCTGCCGCCGCCTTCCCGGGTCAAAACCCAGTGACCGGTGCAAATGCACCCTGGCGGCAGGCTCCCTTATCACAGTGACGAGATCGTGCGGGATTTGCACCCGCTTCCCTTTTACCCTTTCC
>ERZ812616.1985-NODE-1985-length-19250-cov-5.082574_pt1 | contig 19250 bp, 20 predicted proteins | sample MGYA00376249_ERZ812616 | MGnify/ENA primary metagenome ERZ812616 (study PRJEB26924, sample SAMEA4378265) | human gut metagenome | biome: human gut; feature: human-associated habitat; material: faeces | place: China | collected 2013 ... | reverse complement strand
CAACTAAATCTATCCATCGTGCAAGAGCCAGACGCTAAGACGCAGAGCCGATAACACAGAGAAAAAACTCCGATGTTATCGGCTCTGTTTTCACTTTTTCTGTGATCCCCTCGGTGGAAGAAAAGGAAAATGCTACGGGGTATATGGCTTAATAAGAGGGCCAACGAAAAAAGTTTTGAAGTTCATTTTTGGTCAGTCGCCTTGACTTTTGCTATCATTAATAGTACTATTGATAATAGTAAAAGTGGAGGTGTCGTTATGTCGTCAATAGATTTAGTCATACTTGGTATTGTATTGGAAAAACCGCAAAGCGCCTATGACATTCAAAAGGATGTTGAGTACCACCATTTTTCCCGCTGGACAAAAATAAGCGTACCCTCTATTTATCGGAAAGTACTCCAGTTGAGCGAGAAGGGGTATCTGCAAAGCGACATTGTCAAAGGTGATAAGTTTGCGGATATTCACACAGCTTTTGAACGTGCTGGTCGTGATCGGCGCAGTCTATCTGATCGGCGTGCTGGCTACGCTTTTTTATAACCGTGTCATGGTAACCATCGCGCAGGGAACGCTGAAAAAGATTCGGGACGAAATGTTTGAAAAAATGCATCGGCTTCCCATCCGCGCCTTTGATACCCGCACCCACGGCGATATTATGAGCCTTTACACCAACGACACCGATACCCTCCGCCAGATGATCGCACAGTCCATGGCGCAGCTCATTTCCTCGGTCTTTACCATCGTGGCGGTATTCGTATGTATGCTCTATGTCAGCTTTTATCTGACGCTGGTCGCCGTACTGGTGATGCTGCTCATCTTGCAGCTCGTCAAGAAGATCACCGGGAAGATCGGTGTTTTCTTCGTGATGCAGCAAAAGACGCTTGCGGATGTCAACGGTTATGTGGAGGAAATGGTGAACGGGCAGAAGGTCATTAAGGTTTTCTGCCATGAGGAAACCGCAAAAAAGGAACTTGCCGAAAAGAACCGGGCGTGGGCATCTGCCGCCGCCAGTGCCAATGGCTACGCCAATTCCATAATGCCCATGATGAATGCACTGGGCTATGTGCAGTATGTCATTATTGGTTATTGTCTGATCCCCAGCAACAAAGGGCAGCGCATGATGGTGATGAAGGGAAACGGCGGCGAAGGAAAATCGCAGATCGGCGCTGTACTGGGTGCGCTTCTCGGCAGCAATATGAAGGACGGCAGTATCGGGAAGATTTCTGAAAACCGGTTTGCCCGTGCCGATCTGGAACACATTCTGCTGTGCGTCGATGACGATATGCGGATGGAGGCACTGCGGCAGACCAACTATGTCAAGTCCATCGTGACCGCCCAAGGCAAGATGGATCTGGAACGAAAGGGCAAGCAGAGCTATCAGGGATGGATGTTTGCCCGCCTGCTGGCATTCTCCAACGGCGACCTGCAAGCGTTATATGACCGAAGCGACGGCTTTTACCGCAGACAGCTTGTGCTGACCACCAAGGAAAAGCCTGTTGGACGGGTGGATGACCCTGACCTTGCCGAAAAGATGAAGGCAGAGGCTCAGGGCATTTTCCTGTGGGCGTTTGAGGGCTTGCAGCGACTTGTTGCCAACAACTTCAAATTCACAGAAAGCCAGCGCACACAGGATAACCGGGAGGCGGTCAAACGGGACAACAACAACGTCTTTGATTTTCTGGAATCAGAGGGCTATATCCGGCTGAAAGCAGACTGTACCATCAGCTCTAAAGACTTGTACGAAATTTACCGGATGTGGTGTGAGGAAAACAACCTGACGCCGCTGAAACGCCGGAGCTTCAGCGACAGCGTGATTGCCAGCCAGAGCAAGTACAATCTGGAATACTGCAACAAAATCACGAATGCCGCCGGTCGGCGGGTCTGGGGCTTCTTCGGGATTGAAGTGGTTGCCAGACCCAATATAAACGGTTTTTCCGATGTTTCGGAGCGTACGTACGTACCGGAGGAATGGCAGGATTGATTTTGCCGCCGCGCCGTGTACGTATGTACGCAGCGTTTTGCCCCAAACGCCACTATATAGGAAAAACGCTGACCGGCAGAGCCTATATTTCCGGTTGGAAATCAAGCCAAGTGAAATTTGTAAATTATTTGACTGTTGGCAGAAATCTTTTCACGGAATCGTGCTTCTCGGAACAGGAAAGCGAGTGCGCTGAAATGGGGGGAATCACACGGTTTGAAGCCAAGTCACACGGAATTGAAAAGCCGGTAGGTGTCACTTGCGAACAGGACACCACACCGGCAATTTTGAACGGATTTTATCGCAACAGAATATTTTATCAGACAGCGAAGTGGGTGCGTTGGAGAGCGTACCTGCTTCGCTGTTTCATGATCTGAATTATGGGAGGATTTGAATATGAGTGTACGCAACGAAATCAAGGCGCAGATTATCCGCGCCGGTTTTACCATGCAGGAGGTTGTTGAACTTCTGCATGATGAATATGGTTGGTCGGACAGTGTTTCCAACCTGTCTGCCAAACTGCAAAGGGAGAGCATCCGCTACAAAGAGGTCGTGGAGTTGGCTGATGTGCTGGGTTATGACCTTGTATGGCAGAAACGGAGGGAGAGATAAATGAGCAAGCCGCAGTTTGCAATTCTCCGCTTTGCTAAGTACAAAGGGCCGGAGATTTCCAATATTGAGGCGCACAACGAGCGCACCAAGGAAAAATACGCCAGCAATCCAGACATCGACAAGAGCCGCAGCCACTTGAATTTTCACCTGATTACGCCGGAACAAAAATACCGGGCAGAGGCAGAGCGACAGATCAAGGAGGTCGGTTGCCGCACCCGCTCGGACAGCGTGCGCGTGGTGGAGGCACTTGTAACCGCAACGCCAGAGTTCTTCAAGGGGAAGAAGAAAAACGAGATCAAAGCCTATTTTCAGGAGGCGCTGGACTTCATTCGGGAACACCAAGACCCGAAAACCATCATATCCGCCGTGGTGCATATGGACGAGAAAACGCCCCATATGCACCTTTCTTTTGTCCCGCTGACAGAGGACGGACGGCTCAGCGCCAAGGAAATCGTAGGCAACAAGAAGAAGCTGACGCAGTGGCAGGACAGGTTCTGGGAGCACATGGTCAGAAAATATCCCGATCTGGAGCGCGGCGAGAGCGCCAGCGAAACCGGACGTGACCATATCCCGCCGCGGCTGTTCAAGGAGATGACCCGCCTGACCAAGCAGAAGGCCAAGTTAGAAGAATTGCTTTCAGGCGTCAATGCGTTCAATGCCAAGGGGAAATCGGCAGAAATCGGCGTTTTTTTGGACAAGTATATTCCTGCTGTGGAGCAGATGCACACGACACTGAAAAAGTACAATACGGCGTTCACGGTCACGACTGCCGAGAACAAAAAACTGAAAAAGAAAACGGAGCAGTTGGAACAGTCCCTGGACAAGGCTACGCAGGAAAGCACCTTGAAAAAGCTGGCCGACGCCAAGCTGCACCGGGATTATGAGGATGCCGTCGCCGTACTGGATCGTATTCCGAAGGAAGTGCTGGCAGCATATACACACAGAACGGAGAAAGAGAGGGAGACTGCCTATGGTAGATGAATGGAGCGGCTTCGCCGCTTTGCTGGCAAATTTGATTGAAAAGTATGCCGTGGTTCTGAATCTTGACGCACTGCCCGATCTCGTCATAGAGGAAGCCGTGTCTGAAAAAGATGATGCTGATAAGAATATTCACGAAAACGATATTGAACCCGTGAAAGCGGCATGATATAATTATCATGAAATAAGTGTCCAAACCGCCATTGCAGGAGCAAAAACTCCTGCAATGGCAGAAAACGAGGTGAAGCGACCATGGAACGCTGGGAGAATGAGCAGAACAATTCTGAAATGATGATTTATACCACAGAGGACGGCTTGACAAAGATCGAAACGACCTTTGATGGCGATACGGTTTGGCTGTCCATTGACCAGATGGCGGAGCTGTTTCAGCGTGACAAATCTACTATTTCCAGACATATCAAGAACATTTTCACTGAGGGCGAATTGAAACGCGAAGCAGTTGTTGCAAATTTTGCAACAACTGCCGCTGACGGTAAGACTTATCAGGTGGATTACTATAATCTCGATGTTATCATTTCTGTCGGCTACCGTGTGAAATCTCAGCGCGGCGTGCAGTTTCGTATTTGGGCAACGGGGATTTTGAAGGAGTATATGCGAAAAGGCTTTGCTCTGGATGATGAGCGCCTGAAAAATCTGGGCGGCGGAGGATACTTCAAGGAGCTGCTGGAGCGTATCCGCGATATCCGCGCTTCCGAAAAGGTGTTTTATCGACAGGTGCTTGAAATCTACGCAACCAGTATTGACTATGACCCCAAGGCGGAAATCTCCATTCAGTTTTTCAAGAAAGTCCAAAATAAAATTCATTATGCCATTCATGGACAAACCGCGGCGGAGGTCATTTACACACGTGCCGATGCGGAGAAAGAGTTTATGGGCTTGACTACCTTTGCGGGCAGTCAGCCCACGCTTAAAGAGGTGGTAATTGCCAAGAACTATCTGAACGAGAAAGAGCTTCGTGCTATGGGGCAGCTTGTGTCAGGCTATCTGGATTTTGCGGAACGACAGGCGGAGCGGGAACAGGCAATGACCATGCAGGACTGGTCAGAGCATCTTGATCGGATTCTGACCATGAGCGGAGAGCAACTGCTGATTGGCAACGGAAGCGTCAGCCATAAGCAGGCTATCGACAAAGCAACCGGTGAGTACAGAAAATACAAAGCCCGTACTCTCAGCGAAGTTGAGCGCGATTATCTGGATTCCATCAAGCTGTTGGAGCAGAAAACAGATAAAAAGTAAGCCGGGGTGGAGAAGACGTGATGAAAAAAGAAAAGATAAAAGTCTATATCTATACGCGCGTGTCCACCGCCATGCAGATTGACGGATATTCTCTGGATGCACAGAAATCCAGAATGAAAGCCTATGCCGAGTTCAATGACTATGAGATTGTGGGCGAATACGAGGATGCGGGCAAATCCGGAAAGTCCATTGAAGGGCGTGTAGAGTTTAACCGCATGATGGAGGATATCAAGTCCGGCAAAGACGGCGTGTCCTATGTGCTGGTGTTCAAGCTCTCGCGCTTCGGCAGAAACGCGGCAGATGTTCTTTCTACCTTACAGGTCATGCAGGACTTTGGTGTTAACCTAATCTGTGTGGAGGACGGGATCGATTCCTCCAAGGACGCGGGAAAGCTGATGATTTCCGTTCTTTCGGCTGTAGCTGAAATTGAGCGTGAAAACATCCGTGTGCAGACGATGGAGGGCAGAATCCAGAAAGCCCGTGAAGGAAAATGGAATGGTGGCTTTGCGCCATATGGCTACAGGCTGGAAAAAGGGCAGCTTTTCATCAATGAGGAAGAAGCGGCGGCAATCCGCGTGATTTTTGACCAGTATGTGCATACGGATACCGGCGCAAACGGCCTTGCAAAATACCTTGCAACCCACGGGATTCACAAAATTCAAAGGCAAAACGGGAAAAATCCCCTGTTTGATTCTGCGTTGATCCGCAGGATTCTGAAAAATCCGGTATACTGCGGGAAAATCGCCTATGGCAGACGTCGAACGGAGAAGGTGCATGGCACCCGAAATGATTACCGGCTTGTGGAACAGGATGACTATCTGCTGGTTGACGGACTGCATGAGGGAATTGTCTCCGAAGAACTATGGCACGAGGCGCAGGTCAAGCTGCTGGCACAAGCGGAGAAATACGAACACGTCAACAGGGGCAAGGACACCAAAATTCATCTGCTGTCCGGTATTGTAAAATGTCCGGTCTGCGGCGTGGGAATGTACGGAAACAAAAGCATCAAGCATAAGGCGGATGGCTCAAAATACAAGGATTTTTATTACTATGGCTGTAAGCACCGTGCGATGACGCGCGGGCATAAATGCAACTTCAAGAAGCAGATCAATGAAGAACTGCTGGACAGCGCCGTTGCTGAGGTTATCGTAAAGCTGGTAAGCAATCCGAAGTTCGCCGCCATGATGCAGGAAAAGATCAGCATGAAGGTGGATACCTCTGCCATTGAGCAGGAGATCGCGGCGCATGAAAAGCAGCTTCGCCAGAGTTATTCCGTAAAAGTGCGGCTGATGGAGGAAATTGATTCCCTCGACCCGGATGATAAGCACTACATCAAACGCAAAGCAGACCTTGATGACCGGCTCTACAAGATGTATGATAAGATCGAGGATACGGAAAACCAGCTCGTTGCTGCCAGAGCCAAGAAGATGGCGATTGAGGCGGAAAAGCTGACGGGCGACAACATCTACAAGGTGCTGATTTACTTTGATAAGCTCTATTCCGTCATGGACGATCAGGAAAAGCGGCAGCTCATGGAATCGCTGCTTTCCGAAGTCCAGATTTATGAGGAACGGCAGCCTAACGGCCAGTGGCTCAAGTCCATCAAGTTCAAGCTCCCAATCATTGCGGAAGATATGAGCTTGAGTTTGGACAACGATGCACATATGGAGGCCGTCTGCCTGCTCACCAAAGAGTGAATTGCAGCGCTGACCGTTCCGGAAAACTGCTGCGGCGGGATGAATGAAGCGCTTTGATCGACGAGTTGCGGCATTTGAATCATTTCCCCCTTGCAGACGCCGAAAAAAAGCGTATAATACAATCGTTCAAGAAAAACAGGGGAGCTCGTGCAGGCGGGCTGAGAGGAAGTGCTCCAACTTCGACCCTTTCACCTGATGCGGGTAATGCCGCCGTAGGAAGTTGACCTCATGGCTTTTTACAGGAGACGCCCGTTGTGGGTGCCTCCTGTTTTTTATTCAGAAAGGAGAAACAGATATGTTTCAGGAAATGCTCGAAAAGGTGAGAAGCAAGTGCCCCCTCATCCACAACATCACGAACTATGTCACGGTGAACGACTGCGCCAACATCGTGCTGGCCTGCGGCGCGTCGCCCATCATGTCGGACGACCAGAGCGAGGTCGAGGAAATCACGACGATCTGCGGTGGATTGAACATCAACATCGGTACGCTCAACAAGCGCACGATCGAGTCGATGTTCCTTGCGGGCAAGCGCGCGAACGCGCTGAATCACCCCGCCGTGCTCGACCCCGTGGGCGCGGGTGCTTCGAAGCTTCGCACCGAGACGGCGCAGAAGCTCCTCGAGGAGGTCAAGTTCACTGTCATCCGCGGTAACATCTCCGAGGTCAAGACCCTTGCCTCCGGCAGCGGCACGACCAAGGGCGTGGACGCTGACGTCGCGGACAAGGTGAGCGAGGAAAATCTTGACAGCGCGGTCGCGTTCGCCAAGGCCTTTGCCGAAAAGGCGGGCGCGGTCATCGCCATCACCGGCGCGATCGACATTGTGGCGGACGGCAAAAAGGCCTACTGCATCCGAAACGGCCACCCCATGATGTCCTCCATCACGGGCACGGGCTGCCAGCTCTCCGCCATGACGGCGGCGTATGTGACGGCGAACCCCGAGCATCCGCTGGAGGCTGCCGCGGCGGCGGTCTGCGCCATGGGTCTTGCCGGCGAGATCGCGCACGCGCGCCTTTCCGCGCAGGACGGCAACTCCACCTATCGCAATTACATCATCGACGCCATCTACAACATGACGCCCGAACAGCTGGAGGAAGGCGCAAAGTATGAAGTGCGATAAGAAGACGATGCTGCTCTACGCCGTCACAGACCGCGCGTGGGTCGGCAGACAGAGCTTATACGAGCAGGTCGAATGCGCGCTCAAGGGCGGCGCGACCTGTGTGCAGGTGCGCGAAAAGAAGCTCGGCGACGAGGATTTCCTCGAAGAGGCGAAGCAGATCGCGGCGCTGTGCAAGCGCTACGGCGTGCCGCTGTTCATCAACGACAATGTGGACGTCGCTATCGCCTGCGGTGCCGAGGGCGTGCACGTCGGGCAGGAGGACATGGCTGCGGCGAAGGTGCGCGAAAAGGTCGGCAACAAGATGATGATCGGCGTTTCCGTCCACTCGGTCGAAGAGGCGAAGCAGGCCGTGCGCGACGGGGCAGACTGCCTCGGCGTGGGCGCGATGTTCTCGACCTCGACAAAGACGGACGTCGACGTGCTTCCGAAGGAAACGCTCAAGGCCATCTGTGACGCGGTCGATATTCCGGTCGTGGCCATCGGCGGGCTCAACAAGAGCAACATCCTCGAGCTTTCTGGCACAGGCGTGGACGGTGTGGCGCTGGTCAGCGCCATCTTCTCGGCGGAGGACATCGAAAGCGAATGCCGCGAGCTGCGCGCGCTGTCGGAAAAAATGGTGAACGCATGAAGCTCAAGTGCGTGATCTTTGACTTTGACGGCACGCTGTTCGACTCCATGTACCTCTGGGACACGGTGGCGGAGAGCTATGTGCGCTCGCGCGGCAAAGAGCCCAAGCCCACCGTGCGCGAGGAGGTGCGCGCGCTGAGCCTCTTGCAGGCGGCGGAGCACCTGAAAAAAGAGTATGACCTTGCGGAGACGCCCGAGGAGATCATGGCGGGCATCGACCACATCATCGAGCATTTTTACCGCGACGAGGTGCAGCCAAAGCCGGGCGTTGTCCCGTTTTTGAAAGAGCTGCGCGCAAAGGGCGTCGACGTCTGCATCGCGACGGCGACAGACCGCTATCTCATCGAATCGGCGCTGCGCCGCTGCGGCATCGAGAACCTCTTCGACGCGATCTTTACATGCAGCGAGGTCGGACACGGCAAGGACGAGCCCGTCATCTTCCGCCGCGCGATGGAGCATTTTGGCGCGCAGCGCGGCAGCACCGTGGTCTTCGAGGACGCCATCCACGCCATCGAAACTGCGAAAAAAGACGGCTTTACCGTCGCGGCGGTCTTCGACGAGAGCGAGAAGCGCCAGGACGAGGTCAGAGCGCTGGCGGACTGCTATATCACGAGCTTTGAGCATTTGGAGCAATTCTGGGCAATGACCGCGGCGGACTGAAGCCGCGGCTTTGGGCGGCAGACCGGGGGCACCACTCTCTGTCGCATAACAAAAGAGATGCATTTTGAATCGAAAGGACGAAAAACGATGAAAACAGCATTATCCATCGCGGGAAGCGATTCCTGCGGAGGCGCCGGTATTCAGGCAGACATCAAAACGATGACGATGAACGGTGTTTATGCCATGACCGCGATCACCGCGCTCACGGCACAGAACACGACCGGCGTGAGGGCAATTCAGGAGGCAACGCCTGCATTCTTAAAAGAGCAGCTGGACGCGGTATTTGAAGATATCTTCCCCGACGCGGTCAAGATCGGTATGGTCTCGTCCTCCGACCTGATCCGCGTGATCGCGGAGCGGCTGCGCCACTACGGGGCAAAGAACATCGTGGTCGACCCCGTGATGGTCGCGACGAGCGGCTCGAGCCTGATGAAGACCGACGCGGTGCAGACGCTCATCGACGAGCTTCTGCCGCTCTCGACCGTCATCACGCCGAACATTCCCGAGGGTGAGATCCTCTCCAGTGAGAAGATCGAGAGCAAGGACGACATGGAGCGCGCCGCCAAGCGCATCGGCGACACCTACGGCTGCGCCGTGCTCTTAAAGGGCGGTCACCGCGTGAACGACGCCAACGACCTGCTCTACGCAGGCGGCGAGATGCAGTGGTTCGAGGGCAAGCGCATCGACAATCCCAACACGCACGGCACGGGCTGCACGCTCTCGAGCGCCATCGCGTCGAACCTCGCCAAGGGCTACTCGCTCAGCGAGTCCGTCGCGCGGGCGAAGGAGTACATCTCCGGCGCGCTGTCGGCAATGCTGGACCTCGGCAAGGGGGCGGGGCCCATGCAGCACAATTTTGACCTGCGGGGCGAGTTTGCAAAGGAGAATACCAAGTGAAAACATCTGAAAGACTGCTGAACGCCAGCAAAACGATCTGGGACGCCTACAACGAGCACCCCTTTGTGCTCGGCATCCAGAACGGCACGCTGGAGCGAGATAAGTTCCGCTACTACATCATGCAGGACTTCCTGTATCTCAAGGACTATGCCAAGACCTACGCCGTGGGCATCGCCAAGGCGAAAAGCGTCGAGACGGCGAACCTCTTCGCCAAGTACATCAACGTGATGAACGGCGAGCTGGACGTGCACAAGGGTTACATGGGTAAGTTTGCAGTGACGCAGGAGGAGATCGACGCGATGAAGCCCGCGCTCGATAACCTGTCCTATACGTCCTACATGGTCCGTGTCGCCTATGATGAGAGCGAGGTCGAGGTCTTGGCGGCGGTGCTCTCGTGCGCTTACAGCTACGAGGTCATCGCCAAGAAGATCGTTGCGAACCGCCCCGAATCGGTCGACGACCCGTTCTACGGCGACTGGATCCGCGGCTACGCCTCAGACGGGTATGCCGCGGGCAATGTCATCCTGATCGAAACGCTCGACCGCCTGTCCGCGCACTATACGGAAGAGCAGCTCCGGCATTTGGAGGACATTTTCATCGCCTGCTCGCGCTACGAGATGGCCTTCTGGCAGATGGCGTGGGAGATGAGACTGTGAGCGAGAAAAAACGCTGCGTGATCGTCGGCGGCGCGGACATCGGCGACTATGCGCGCGTAAAGCAATATCTGAGAGCGGACGATGCGATCGTCTTCTGCGACAGCGGCCTCAAGCACATGGAGGCGCTGGGGGTGAAGCCCGCGCTGATCGTCGGCGACTTTGACTCGCACTGCAATCCGCACCTCGATGTAGAGACCATCGTGCTCCCGTGTGAAAAGGACGACACCGACACGGTGTTTGCCGTCAAGACGATGGTACAGCGCGGGTATGACGACTTTTTGCTCATCGGCGTCATCGGCGCGCGGCTCGACCACACGCTCGGAAACGTGTCGATCCTGCTCTACCTCGATTCGCTCGGCAAAAAGGCGGAGATCGTGGACGACTATTCGGAGATGCAGATCGTCTCGAAGGACGAAGTCTCCATCGAGGATAAGTACCCGTTTTTCTCGCTGCTCAATATCACGGGCTGTGCGAGGGGGATTACGATCCGCGATGCGAAGTACCCGCTCGACGGCGCGGAGATCACGTGCGAATACCAGTACGGCGTGAGCAACGAGGTCCTGCCCGGAAAGACCGCGAAAATCTCCGTGCGGGATGGAAAGCTCCTGCTTATCAAAATTTGCAGACAGTAAGTGAAACGAAAAAAGCAGCAGACCGACGGCCTGCTGCTTTTTGCTGCGTTTGGATCGTTATTTCGCGCTGGGAGAGGCGACAAGAAACAGCATGTCGCTGCCACCCTCGCTTTCAGGGAACGCGCCGTACATCGTGAAGTTGTACATCAGGCGCTCGGCGGGATAGATGCCGTAGCCGTCCTGATTGTGGTCGGTGGTGTCGTAGGAGTCGGCGACGAGGAAGACGTCGTCGTTCTCATTTTCCGTGCCCATCGTATCGTAGCCGATGATGGTCTGCCAGTGGCCGCCCCAGTCGTTCCAGCAGATCATAACGGGCTTGCCTTCGCTCAGCCAGCCCTGAATATCGTCGAGCCAGATGCCGTCGGGATAGTCGTTGGAGGATATTATATCAAAACCGCCTACGCCGTTGAAAATGTCAATGGCCTGGTTGAGTGTGGTGCCGGGATAGCCCTCAAGCTCCGTGCCGTCGAGCGAGTGGCGCAGCGCCGCGAGGGACTCTTCGTTCCAGTCGCCGAGCGCATCGTACCAGTCGAGTACCATCAGCGCCGCCGTCACGCCGCAGGACCATTCGCTGGTCTGCTGCATGGTCCTGAAGTGGGGCAGCACGGTCAGCGTGTCCGTGGACTCCATGTTGTAGACATCGGGGTGGGCGAAGTAGGACGAGTTTTCATGGTCGCCGCTGCGTTCCACGGAGTCCGCGCCGTCCTCAGGGGACAGGTCGACAGCGTAGGGGATCTTCATTTCGTCGGTAAAGTTTTCGGCAGTCTCCGCTGCCTTGCTGTTCTCGGCGTTATCAGCCGGTGTGTCATTGTTGGCGCAGCCGGACAAAAGGCCCAGCACAAGCGCGAGGGTGAGCGCCAGAGTGACAGTTTTTTTCATTGCAAATCTCCTTTTTTGTTTCGGGGCGGAGCCCCTTTTTCCGATTTTCCGCAAAGACCGCGGAATGGTTGCATTATACGGGAAATATATGCCTTGCACAATGCACAATTATTCCGTAATTTGGGGATACGCAGGGCGGATAATCGTAAGATATGTGAATTTTTACCGCGTTTTGGCCCTGCGCGGGATATGCAAAATTTTTGCGCATCGTATTCCGCACTTTGCAAATATCAAACTTTGTGATATACTAAAAAATGTCCCAAAGAGGACAAATGAGGAGATTTTTGTCGGGCCGGATTATCGACCTTTTATTTTGGCAGAAGGTATTTTTGATTTTATGATAGATCAGTATTTCTTGGTTTTAACGACGATCGACCTCTTCGTGCTGACGTTCATGTGCATCCTCACAAAGATGAGCGAAACGCTCAACAGCAAGCAGAAGCGCGGCTTTTTCCTCGCCTTTGTGCTCATCGGCGTGATCTCGATCCTCGAGGTCATCACGATTCTGGTTGACGGTGCGCCGGTGCATCTGCGCTGTCTGAATATTTTGTCGAACTACCTCGGTTTCGGCCTGTCGCCCGCGGTGTCGCTGTGCCTTGTGTATGTGCTGGACAAAAAGCAGGGCGTCCGGCGCGGATTCAAAACGGCGGTCGCGTGCGAGGCGGCGTATCTCATTTCGCTGGCGCTGATGCTGCCGCGCGGGATGGTGTTCTCCGTGAGCGAAGAGAACCTTTATTCGCGCGGCGACTTTTTCGCGTTTTACGTTACGGCGTACTTTGCCGCGCTTGTTTATCTTGCGGCCTGTACGGCCATCACGGCGCGTGTGTTCCAGAATCGCAGCCGCGTACTGATCTATCCGTTCATCGTCTTTCTGGCGGCGGCGACGATCATCCAGATCGCGCTGCCGCAGCTGCACGTGACATGGCTGTGCGTCACGCTGCTTTCGGTGCTGTATTTCATCTATTGCAGCGAGATGTGGAACCAGCTCGACGCGCTCACGGGCCTTTTGAATCAGAACAGCTATCTCAATCGCACGGCGGAGATGCGCCGCAGCGGCGAGGTGCTCGTCGTCTTCGACGTGGACGACTTCAAGCAGGTCAACGACCGATATGGCCACGTGAAAGGCGATATCTGCCTTGCCGAGATCGCCGCGTGCATCAAGAAGGCCTATGCGCGCCACGGTTACTGCTACCGCACGGGCGGCGATGAATTCTGCGTGCTGCTGCGCGACGGCGACAGGGAACACGCCTGTGCACGGGACTTTGTGCGTCGGCTGGACGAGCGGCGCAAGGAACTCGACTTCCTGCCGACGGTGTCGTTCGGCTCGGCAGAGATTTCAAGCGAGAACGTCGTCACGGTCAAGGACCGCGCCGACCACAACATGTACCGCTACAAAAAAGAGCGCAAAGCCCACCGTATGTCAGGGGACGCGGGCGAGGAGTAATCGAGAGGAGGCCAGCCCATGGGACAGACGGAATGGAGCACGCTGGTCGAAAGCATCTGCGCAGAGCGCGGACTGTCCGTCGTACTTTCGTGGGACATGCCGCAGGGATACGAGACGGCCAACGGCACGTTTGATCCGGTGGCAAAAACGCTTTTTCTCAATCCGGCCGTGCTGCAAAGTGCGCCGGAGTACGAGGCGATGTTCTATCTTGTCCACGAGCTGCGGCACGCGGAGCAGTACCAGCATCCCGAGCGCTTCGACGCGATGATCCGCGTAAGCCTTCCCTACGTGGTGCTCTATGATGGAACGTGCTTCCGCCTGCGCGGCGAAACCTGGCAGGAGTGCCGCTTGGACGGCGGAGAAGAGAGGTTTCGCGACGCTTATCTGGGCTTTCCTTACGAGGTGGACGCCAATGAATTCGCGGCGCAGCGGGTGAAAGCCTTTTGCGGCGATTCGCCCGCGCTGCGACAGCTGCGGGACTGCTGGCGGCCGAAAAGGATTTGGTCGAACGAAGACTACCGGCGGCTTTTTCGCGAGATCGACGAGAGAATAGAAAACAGTGCGCGTTGAGCAAGGCAAGCGCTCAGCGGCGCGCGGAGGATGCAGGAGGAGACAGCAATGAAAAATTTGAAGGTACTGATGCTCAACGGCAGCCCGCACGCAAACGGCAACACCGCCGTCGCACTGCGTGAGATGGAGGAGATCTTCAAGGCAAGCGGCGTGGAGGTCGAGACCGTGCTCATCGGCAATCAGGCCGTGCGCGGCTGCACGGCCTGCGGAGCCTGTGGCAAGCTCGGCAAGTGCGTCTTTGACGACGTGGTCAACGAGCTCAAGCCGAAGTTTGAGGAGGCGGACGGCCTCGTCGTGGCGAGCCCCGTCTATTACGCGTCCGCGAACGCGACGCTTGTCGCGTGCCTCGACCGTCTTTTCTATATCTCGTCGTTCGATAAGACGATGAAGGTCGGCGCGAGCGTCGTCTGCGCGCGCCGCGGCGGCTGCTCGGCGACGTTCGATGAGCTCAACAAGTATTTCACCATCTCCGGCATGCCGGTCGCGTCCAGCCAGTACTGGAACAGCATCCACGGCCGCGCACCGGGCGAGGCGGAGCAGGACGGAGAGGGTCGGCAGACGATGCGCACGCTCGCGCGCAACATGACGTTTTTGATGAAGAGTATCGCGCTCGGCAAGGAGCAGTTCGGCCTGCCTGAAAAGGAAGAGCGGATCGCCACGCACTTCATCCGCTGAGGGAAAGTGCATGGAGCTGTTCGTCAAGCACTTTTCCGAGCTCACGGCGCAAGAGCTCTATGAAATTTACAGGCTGCGCGTGTCGGTCTTCGTCGTGGAGCAGGAATGCTGCTATCAGGAGGTCGACGACGCGGACGAAAACGCGTATCACGTCTGGCTGCGGGACAAGGACGGCATCGAGGCCTATGCGCGCGTTCTGCCGCGCGGCGCAACGTTTCCGGAGGTTTCCATCGGCCGCGTGATCGCCGTGAAGCGGCGCTGCGGTCTGGGGAAGCAAATCGTCGCCGCGGCCATCGACACGGCGAAAGAGAAGCTGCGCGCCGATAAGATCACGATCGAAGCGCAGACGTATGTGAAGAAACTGTACGAGGACTTCGGCTTCCGCCAGACGTCGGAGGAATTTTTAGAGGATGGTATCCCGCACGTGCAGATGCAGCTCGACCTGACAAAATAAGAAAATCGCCCTTCCAAATGGAAGGGCGATTTTTCGTTGCGTTTTACTTGCGGGAGAAGGGCGCGACGGCGCGCTCCTTCGCTTCGCGGTGCGCGATGGGAGCCATCGTGCGGTGCGGCTTCGGCGTGCGCAGGTTGCGGCGGTTGATGAACTGGGGCGCGACCTGCGGGAACAGCGCGAGGGAGAGCACGTCCTCCTCGCTCTTGGCGAGGTCCTTGTACTCCTCGCGGTACTTGGGAAGCTCGGGCTCCAGAAGGTCGGCGGGGCGGCAGGTGATGACGTCCTCGGGCTTGATGCCCGCCTTGGCGCGGACCTCTTCGTTGACGGTTCCGGGCAGCTTGCCGTATTCGCCGCGCAGCATGGCCTTGGACTCCTTGGGGACCATCTTGTAGCGCTCGCCGGTGATGATGTTCAGCACGGCCTGCGTGCCGACGATCTGGCTGGACGGCGTGACCAGCGGGGGATAGCCGAAGTCCTCGCGCACGCGCGGAATCTCGGCGAGCACGTCGTAATACTTGTCCTCCTTGCCCGCCTGCTTGAGCTGGGAGATGAGGTTAGAGAGCATACCGCCGGGGACCTGATAGAGGAGCGTGTTCGTGTCGACATTCAGCACCTTCGGGTCGAGCGCGCCGCTCGCCTTGAGCTCATCCGCGACCTTGCGGAAGTGGACGGCAGCCTCGCTCATCTTGTTCAGGTCGAGGCCTGTGTCGCGCGGCGTGCCCTTGAGCGTGGCGACGAGGGACTCCGTCGCGGGCTGGGACGTGCCGTTGGCGAGCGGGGAGAGCGCGGTGTCGACAATGTCGACGCCCGCCATCGCGGCCATCAGGTTGACCATGTCGCCCGTGCCGCTGGTGTTGTGCGTGTGCAGGTGGATGGGGATGCTGACGGTCTCCTTGAGGCGCTTGACAAGGGAATAGGCATCCATCGGCAGCAGCAGGTTCGCCATGTCCTTGATGCAGAGAGCGTCCGCGCCCATCTGCTCGAGCTCCTTAGCGAGCTTCACGAAATAATCCTCATTGTGGATGGGGGAGATGGTGTAGGAGAGAGTGGCCTCGACCTGACCGCCGTATTTCTTCGTGGACTTGATGGCCTGCTCTAAGTTACGCACATCGTTGAGCGCGTCGAAGATGCGGATGATGTCGATGCCGTTATCAATGGACTTGCCGCAGAACTCGTCGACGACGTCGTCAGCATAGTGCTTGTATCCTAAGATGTTCTGGCCGCGGAAGAGCATCTGGAGCTTCGTGTGCGGCAGGTGGGCGCGCAGCTGGCGCAGCCGCTCCCACGGATCCTCATCCAGAAAACGCAGGCAGGCGTCGAACGTGGCGCCGCCCCAGCACTCGAGAGAGTAGTAGCCGATCGAGTCGAGAATTTCGCAGGCGGGGAGCATCTGTTCGAGCGTCATGCGCGTGGCAGCCTGCGACTGGTGCGCGTCGCGCAGGATGGTGTCGGTGATGAGAAGGGGCTTGTTCGATAAGAATTCCATAGCGGTATGAGGATCCTTTCTTATAATGTAATTTCCAGTTTAGCACAGCAGCGTGGGAATGGCAAGGGAACTTTTGTCAATGATTTCACATTTTTATCGAATGATTCAGAAATAATGATACATTGAATGAAAAATGTCTGAATGCGAGTCAAAGAATGCTTGACGGCCCTGCGGGGATATGATATACTACCCCTTACTTTGAGGGAGTAGATGGCGTCAGCTGCTTTAGATGGCGTGGCAAGTCAACAGACTGACCGCTTTGCGGTCTGGCTTGCCTTAAACAACGAGACTCAAGTATGGCTTCGCTGTACCTGTGTCTCTTTTCTTATGCTCAGGTGCGGTACCGCGCCTGATTTTTTGTTGTTTGGAGGATCTTACCATGACATTTTTCGAGCTGTTCCTCATCGGCATCGGGCTTTCGATGGACGCCTTCGCCGTGTCGATCTGCAAGGGCCTTTCCATGCAGAAGATCGACAAAAAGTATACGCTCTGCATCGGCCTCTTTTTCGGCGGCTTCCAGGCGCTGATGCCGCTGACGGGCTACCTTCTCGGCAGCCGGTTTTCAGGGTATATCGAGCGCTTCGACCACTGGATCGCCTTCGTCCTGCTCGCGCTGATCGGCTTTAACATGATCAAGGAGAGCCGCGAAGAGGAGGAAGAAGAGGAAAAGCCCTACGCGGGCGTCAACTTCAAGGAGCTGCTGATTCTCGCCGTCGCCACGAGCATCGACGCGCTGGCCGTGGGCATCACGTTCGCGTTCTTGCGCGTGGACATCCTCACGTCCGTGGGGCTGATCGGCGTGACGACGTTCGCCCTGTCCATCGTCGGCGTGGCCGTGGGCCACCGCTTCGGCGCCCGCTACGAGAAGCCCGCCACCGTCGTCGGCGGCATCGTCCTCATCCTCATCGGCCTCAAGATCCTGCTGGAGCATCTGGGGATCATAGCCTTCTAGAGAGCCGGACGAGACGGCGCTCCGGTCGGGATGGCAACCGGGCGCGCTCGCTCAAGACGACGGTCGGCCCCTACATAATAGGGTAGCTTCCCAGCACCTTGACCTCGCGCAGCTTGAGGCGCAGGCAGTTGAGCGCGGTCTGCACGGCAAGGTCGTTCACGTTCTCCTTGAACTCGATGAAGAACATGTAGTCGCCGAGCGCCTGCTTGGTAGGGCGCGACTGGATCATCGACAGGTTGATGCCCGCGTAGGCGAACTCCGACAGGATCATGTTCAGCGTGCCGGCGCGGTCCACCTGCAAGAACAGCGCGAGCGAGGTCTTGTAGCGATCGCCGGTGAACACGGGGGGATGCCCCTGGCGGCCGATGAGCGCGAACGACGTCTGATTCCCGAAATGATCCTCGATCTCGCGCTCCTCGACGCGCGCGCCGTACAGCTCGGCCGCGAACGCGTTGGCGATACCCGCGACGCGCGGGTTCTCCATGACCAGCCGCGCGCTCTCGGCGGTGGACGACGTGGTGATGGTGGACCTGCCCGGTAGGCGCTCGCTCAGGAAGCGGCGGCACTGCGCGAGCCCCTGGGCGTGCGAGGCCACCGTGGCAACGTCCTCGATCTTCGCGTCGGGGTGCATGACAAGGCAATGGTGGATGTCGATGACCTCTTCGCCGAGGATGGTGGCCGAGCTTTTGAAGGAGAAGTTGTCCAGCGTGGCCGTGACGGACCCTTCGAGCGAGTTCTCCTTCGCCACCACGCCGAACTCGCATTTGCCGCGATCGACGCAGTCGAACACTTCGTCGAACGAGGCGCACTCGAACAGGTTTGGCTCGTCGATGCCGAGGCGGGCTGCGAACGCGCGCGCGGCTTCGTCGGTGTAGGTTCCGGCAGGGCCGAGGTAGGCGAATACGGGTTCGGTTGAAGCCATGGGTCCAATCCTTCTATCGGGGTTCTCGGTTATTCGTGCTTGTGCTATCATACCCGTCTTCACGACAAGATGAACGGCGGTGAACGAGAAACCAACGGGAGTTCTCACCTGTTAGCGGTATGCATAGAGAGGGGCGAAAAAAGTATCCCCCTGCATGAAAATGCATAAAGTAGCTAATCAAGTGTATAACTCATGTTACGTGGATGTTGATGCGTAACATTTTTCAGCCACTTGCGGGTCAAACGTTGCGCTCGCGCCCTCGCTGTGCGTTTTAATTCTGGAGTCGTGGAAAATACTGAATCAGCAAGCATTGGAAGACGAGAGCACCTGAGGAGGTGTGCACATGGAAACAGAGGCCACAGTTTCAGAGTTTCAGAACATGCTTTCCGCGCGCGGCGTCAGCCGCCGCAGCTTCATGAAGCTCTGCGGCGCCGTTGCGGTCGCGGCCGGATTGTCCGAGCTCGCTGCGCCGCGCGTGGCGCAGGCCCTCGAGAAATCCGTGATCGGCGCAACGAAGGGCAAGCTGTATCCGGTTATCTGGATCGAGGGCGCGTCGTGCACGGGTTGTACCGAGTCGTTTGCGCAGGTCGAGACGCCGGATGCGGCTTCGATCGTGCTGGACATGATCTCGCTCAACTACTCCGAGACCCTGTCGGCGGCAGCCGGCTGGTCGATGGAGGAGGCCAAGGAGCAGACGATCGAGGCCGGCAATTACATCCTCGTGTACGAGGGAGCTGTGCTGGAAGGCTGGGGAGGCCAG
>ERZ812616.1982-NODE-1982-length-19276-cov-2.940586_pt1 | contig 19276 bp, 14 predicted proteins | sample MGYA00376249_ERZ812616 | MGnify/ENA primary metagenome ERZ812616 (study PRJEB26924, sample SAMEA4378265) | human gut metagenome | biome: human gut; feature: human-associated habitat; material: faeces | place: China | collected 2013 ... | reverse complement strand
CCACCAAAGTTTCCCTTCCTTTTCTAACTAATTGCTGAATTGTAGGCATTTCTTTTCTTTTTTAAACTTTGAATGTGTTATAATTATATTTATATCTTTTTCTATTTCAGGCTGCAAAGATACGCATTATTTCCGTATAACCAACGAGTTACGGGTGTTTTTCTACATAACTTGCGCTAAAAACGGTGCAAAGTTACATAATAGTTCCCGTTTGTTTCTGCTACACAACAGGCGAATTCATACTATTTATTATTATTTAACAACGAAGCCCCGTTGGCTTAAAACCAATGGGGCTTGTCTTGTGTCTGCTTTCTCCCTTCACAGGGAAATTACAGAAAATAACAAAGGTGAAACGCGAGGCTTCACCTTAACAAACTGTTCACCTGCCCATTACGACCAATGTGACAGGTGAAGGGTATGCGTTGAAACAACTACGGCATCGGTAGAAAACCCTCCGCTCTCACTGTCCAGCTTCCATCTTGTGGGAATCCGGGAGCTTCGCCCGACGATCCGTCCCAACCGGCAGCCATCATGGCGACAGCAGTCAATAAGGCACTGTTGGACGGGAAGTAAGGGAACGGACCGCCTGTAGCCAATCCATGTTCATCGAACTGGAAACCACCGGCCGGATGAAGCAGAAAGTTCACCGCCTGTCCGGGTTGCCCGCAGCGGGCGGCTGCCATAGCCAGCATCGGGAAATCCCATCCCCAGGTCCGGTCAAAATTCCAGGTTGCAGTGATCTTTGCCAATGTACGTGCCAATGTATCCGGATCAACCCCGTCCCCCGGCAGCATACCGTAAGTACCGATTAAAGCCGGATGCTCGAAGGCAAAGTCCGTCCACATGTCCGGGATACCCTCATACGTAACATATACATCTTCTTCAACAGGCAACGGAGAGAGTCCGGCTAATACCTTTTCCCACTTTTCGTCTACCGGAAGCGACATGCGTTCACGCCATTCACAAGCCATCCGCAGGCCATAACGCCAATACCCCAACTCGAAGGCCGGATTCAACGTTATTTCGGGTCGCGTATTCTCGGAAACAATAAAAACAGGAGGCCCTAGTACATACCGATCCTGTGCCTCGTCATAATGTGCATAATCGGCCATAAAGTCGGCGGTAGCCGAAACGACAGGTTCCCATTTCTCCAACGTCTCGCGGGTAGGATGCAGCCGGTAATCGAGGTCGGCAAAATAGATCGGGTGCGGTTGCTGCCAGATCAGGGTAGCATGGATGATATGCGGCCACTCACGATCGAAATCAGCCGTGCATTTAGGCCAACGGGCCCCTTTATACCCTTGTTTCTGTGCACGCATCTGTGAAGTAGGGAGAAAATCCCGGTAAACGGCCAGACTCTTTTCAAATAATGGCCAACGGTTCCATAAAGCATAATGTACGCCATGCCACCAGATCATTTCGAAATGGAAACGGCCGTACCAGCCATTATTCACCAGTCCGCTTTCCTGGGGAGGAAGCGATCCGGCCTCGTTCACCTTCATAAGGTATTGCGAAAGGACGATCCGGCGTTCCAGTTCTTTCCAACGCGGGTCTTTACTACCGGACAGATCGATTGCCGCCCCCGATTGCCAGAAAGCTCGCCATTCCCTGGAACTGTCATTAAATATGCGGGAAGCGGTCGGGATATCTACCAGCTCTTCCTGTGAGAAAAGACAAGAGAAAGATAACTCCTCCGTATCTTCCGGGATCAGTTCAAAACGGTGAGATGCCTCTGCTCCGTCCCGCACGAAACCGGCGCGGGTATTCCACCGCAACGAAGTATAATAATGTGTTTCATCCATTTTACGGGCAATGAGAACAGATCCTTTCTTTTCGTCCTGGATGACCGAACGGTGCACCTCGGGTTTATCATAAGTACCGACATACTCTTTCATCTCCCCGCTCTCCGCATAAGGAAAATCGAGAAAAACACTTACCTGTCCTTTCCTTAGCAACGGGCTTTCTACCGTGACGCCTATCGCATCCAAAGCCGGATGACAAGCCGTTTTAACAGAAACGGGAACACCATCCAATTTAAAACGGCTGTGTATGATACCGGTCCACATATCCACCTCCTGGTATGTATCCGAAAGATCTTCGGCAGTTGCCTCCCTCCCATCCGAACGAAGCAGTTTAAAGCCGATATGCCCCAGATTAAAGCGATGGGGATTAGCGGCCAGCCAGGCTGATAATTCGGGTTGTTCCGGATTAGGTATATCGTAAGGGAGCATCTTACCATAGGTATCTATCAAAGGCTTTCTGAAATCCTCCACCCGCAGCCCTTCCGGCAGGGGAAAGCTATGCCAGCTCCACTGGGCCATCGTATTGAAAGGGACAAAGGTTTGTAATCCGGTAATATCGACCCCGAAAGCGAATTCGCCATTCCCTACCTGGGCAGGACTCCGGGGATCAGTCTTCGTGGTTACGATACGATGCCTGTCTACCAATGCCTGTCTGTCGATACGGGACTGATTACAGGCTACAAACGAGAACACGCTCACCAGAAACAGGAGGATAAGTCGGATCGGTCTTTTCATTTTCTCATGATTTAAATGTAACAGTCTCAAATATACAACTTTTCCATCCTATACACCTTGCTTTCTCTTTCCTCGTTAACAATATTTATCGATAAAAAGAACCGCCATCTACTTAAATTAAGTAGCTTTGCGAAAAGATAGTAGATTAAAATTCAAATAATTGAAGAGACATGGAAAGACTGACTGCACAAGAAGAAGACATTATGCTCTATATTTGGAGACTAGGTCCCTGCTTTATCCGGGATATACTGAACGAGATGCCTGAGCCCCGTCCGCCTTATACGAGCGTGGCCTCTGTGATCCGTAACCTGGAAAAGAAGAAATATGTCACACCGAAGAAGTTCGGAACCATCACAAGGTTCTCTCCCAAGGTAAAAGAGGCTGACTACAAGCGTACTTTCATGTCGAACGTCGTAGAGAATTACTTCACCGGCTCTTACAAAGAGATGGTATCCTTTTTTGTCCGCAACCGTAAACTGACGAAAAGCGACTTGCAGGACCTTATGAACCAGATAGAAAACGAAGAATAGATAAAACGAATCTATATGGAAACATCGATACTGGCCTATTTCCTGAAGGTGAACCTGGCGTTGGCAATCCTTTATATCTGCTACCGTCTGTTATTCCGGGATGACACCTTTTTCCGCTTGCGAAGAGGTGTATTGCTTTCTGTCTACCTGATTGCGTTCCTCTATCCGTTATTGGATATCAGTATCTGGTTATCCTCCCGTGAGAGCATGGCAGAAATAGTGAACTACTATTCTACGATCCTTCCACAGAAAACGGCAGCCATAACCGAAGATATGCCTCTCCTTGCAGAGTCGAACCGGCAGATGATGATAGAAAGCGCTTTGTTACTGGTCTATCTGATAGGAGTATGCCTATTGTTCTTCCGTTGTATCGTAGAATTGGTCATGGTAGTCAGACGCCGGTTCAGAAGCCCTGAACAAAAGATCAACGGGACTACTATTCACATATTACCCACAGGGGAAGAACCTTATTCCTTCTTCGGCTGGATATTCGCTTCACCGGATTCACACACTCCGCAAGCGCTGGAAGAGATACTGGTGCATGAGAAGACCCATGTCCGCCAACTCCATTCAGCCGATGTAGTTCTCGCAGAGCTCGTATGTATCCTATATTGGATCAACCCCTTTGCCTGGTTATTGAAGAAAGAGATCAGTAGCAACCATGAATACCTGGCAGACGAACAGGTGATGCTTGCCGGATATAATAAGAAAGAATACCAGTACCATCTGATCGGACTGGAACATCCCGATATGGCTATAGCAAAACTATATAATAATTTCAGTGTCTTACCATTAAAAAAGAGAATTACTATGTTAAACAAAAAAAGAACCGGCAGGGTTGGGAAAGTAAAGTACCTGACACTGCTACCGCTGGCAGCCGGTTTATTGCTGCTCAATAACATCGACGCGATGGCACGGATCATGAACCGGCAAGCGACTGTTCCCGTTCCCGTACAACAGACAGAGGTTGTACCTGCACCGGAAACAGCTCCTGTAGAAATAGCGGCACCGCTACCGCCGGAGGATGACAAAGTGTATCAGGTTGTAGAAGTAATGCCGGAATTTCCCGGAGGGGAAACTGAACTTTTAAAATACATGGCCAAAAATGTCAAATACCCGGCCGAATCCGTAAAGAACAAAGAGGAAGGCAGAGTCTCGCTTTCCTTCATTATCAATAAAGACGGTAGTCTATCAGATATTAAAGTAGTAAAAAGCCTGACTCCATTATTGGATGCAGAGGCAATACGGGTGGTTAAAGACATGCCTAACTGGACACCCGGTAAGGTAAAAGGAAAAGTGGTACGAGTAGCCTATACCGTTCCTATCTTTTTTAAATGCCAGTAATTCGACAACTTAAACATACTAATTCCCTTTTTGAGACAGACACAAAAAAGGCATGAAACTTTCCCAAATGCTGGCAGGCGATCAGAAAAGTAACATGCCCATAGCCCTTCTCAAAAAGGGATATTTTTTAATATTCCGTCTACTTAAACCGCTTCTCCAACTCCTCGTCGGTCAACATCGAAACGATCGTTTTCCCGTCGGGTGTCAGGTTTGAATCCGGACAGGAGAAAAGAGTGGCGATCAAATGATCCATCTCATCGGCAGACATCACTTTCCCCGGACGAATGGCAGCTGCTTTTGCTAGTGCCAACGCGATCGACTCACAAATCTCCTCGTGTACTTCACAGCCCGTTTCTATGGCACGGCTGACAATATCCTTTATCAAAACGACCTGATCCACATTTTCCAGGCCGGCCGGTAAACCATTGATTGCATAGCTGTTATTCCCCAGGTTGGAGAGATCGAAACCGATAAAACGCATATCTTCCAGCAGCGCAGGCAAGACAGCAGCCTCTGCCGCGGTAAACTCGATAATTTCCGGGAAAAGCACCTGCTGGGAGGCTCCTTTCTGCTGACGGATATTATTCAGATACTGGTCGAACAGGATGCGGACATGTGCCCGGTATTGATCGATCAACGCCAATCCCGACTTGAGCGAAGTAATAATATAACGTCCTTTATACTGGTAACAAGGGGTAGTTGTCTCAGCAAACAAAGCCTCGTCACCGACAACAACTTTAACGGGTTCCGGCGTTTCCATCTCCTCCGTATCCAATACTTCACCCATCATTTCCAAATCCTTGCGTACGGCATCCCGGTCACTCTCAAAACCCTGATAGAGTTGAGACCAGTCGAACTCCTGCTTCTTTGAAGAAGGAGATGACGACGAGGGCGAATACGAGGACGATGAAGAACTCTTGAACGGATTATATCCGGAATCGAGTTGCACAGTTGGTGATTTAAAACCATCCGCTTCCCTGACAGGGTTATAGACCGGTATGTCGATTGCGTCCTCCACATCGAAGTCGATGGTAGGAATGGCACTCGACTTGGCTAGTGCCTCACGGGTGGCCGCCATCAGTATCTGCCAGATAGGCTGTTCGTTCTCGAATTTAATCTCAGTCTTGGTCGGATGGATATTTACATCGATCGTGGAAGGATCAAGCGTGAAATAGATAAAATAGTTGGGTTGCTCGCCGGGAGGGATCAACTGTTCATAAGCTTGCATGACCGCCTTATGAAAGTATGGATGTTTCATGAAACGTCCGTTCACGAAAAAGTATTGCAGTGCCCCGCGCTTTTTGGCAGAGTCGGGACGGCCTACAAAACCGGAAATAGTGACCAACGAGCTTTGTGCATCCACAGAAAGCAACTTCTGGTTCAGGTTCTTGCCGTAAACGTTTATAATACGCTGGCGCAAACCGGATTCCGGCAAATTAAATATCTCGGTATCATTATGATTCAGCCCTAAAGCCACCTGAGGGTTCACCAATGCGATACGTTCGAACTCATTGATAATATTACGAAACTCCGTCTCGTTCGATTTCAGAAATTTACGCCGGGCCGGTACATTAAAAAACAGATTCTTTATAGAGAAAATACTCCCTTCCGTACAGGCGTCCGGTTCGATATCCTGTAAGGTGGAACCTGCCATCGAAAGCTTCGTTCCGAGTTCGGCACCTTGCAGCCGGGTACGCAATTCCACATGGGCTACTGCTGCGATCGAAGCGAGGGCCTCTCCACGGAACCCCATCGTATGGAGCGAAAAGAGGTCGTCGGCAGAAGAGATCTTCGAGGTGGCGTGCCGTTCGAATGCCATACGGGCATCGGTTTCAGACATACCTTTCCCGTCATCGACCACCTGGATCAATGTACGCCCTGCATCCTTGATGTTCACCTGGATGTGGCCGGCTCCTGCATCTATTGCATTTTCAACCAGTTCCTTTACAACGGAAGCAGGCCGTTGAATAACTTCACCGGCCGCTATCTGATTGGCTATACTATCAGGTAATAAATGAATTATATCACTCATGACCAGAACAAATACCAGAATAATGCACCCAGAACCGCAATTGCAATAATGAGTTTAACGCTCTTATATGTACGGCTACGTGCATTGTCCCCTTTGTCAAGGCTTTTCTTCAGGTGCGAAGTTCCTTCAACAAAGGTTCCTTTTATCTGAGGTTTATATTCTTCCAGTGACTCCTCCACTCCCATCTCGCGTTTTATCTTACGCACGCGTTCCTCCATAGCCTCTTTATGAGGATCCCAGTAAATCGGCTTATGGTCGTATTGACGGGGCTTACGCATATTATAAAATGAGAAAAGTGCCATAACTTAACAAATTTAATAGTGAATTTTATTCCTCATGTTTGAATTTATTGTCACCCCTAACCGGTGCGTCTTCCACTTTCTTCTTCACCACAGTGTATATATCATCTTTGTTTTTCGGACGCAGGTAGTCATACCAATAAAAATCCTTCAGTGTTTTCTGTTCCGGCTTCAGGTCGGGTATCGGCGTCAGGTTACCCAGCGGGCTCGGCCATATCTTAAGCTTCTCGAGCTTATTCTCTTTTACCCAGATCGTAAGGAAGCCGCTCTTGGTTTCATTCAAACCGATCTTGGCTCCATCGCTTTCCAACGGGTAATAGATCGACTCCGCATTTCCCTCCACATCAATCTGCCGGACAGCCTGACCTTCAAAGTAAGCTTTGAGGTCGTTCCCTTTCAGTTGATTATAATAGGTCGAATCGAGATGCTGCACCGCAAACGCAAACTGTATGACATGTGCATATTCGATCGTACTGTCATTCATAAAAATCTCTATCGTATCTCCGTACAACTGATACTGCTCGTTCCACAAAACCGGATTATCATACATATATAATACGGAATCACGGGTATTGAACTGCATCGAATCGCAAACGCCCTGCATATCGGTACGGTAGAAACGTACACCATGAAAAGCCTTTATCTCACGGGCTGTCGAATCGAGTGTCGACATTTCAAGGGTATCGGCATGTAGGTACAAGGTATCTCCCTGCGAATATTCCAGGAAACGGGCACTGTCGGTAGCAAAAGCATACTCCGTCCGTTCATTATAATAACCGTACTGGCCTTCCAATATAACCTTTTGTGCCGTATCTACCAGGCACATATTTCCAAATGCTTCCCCAAAACCGGCATCCTGATTATACGAGATAGAATCACCGATCAAGACCCTGTCGCCCGAATAGACTTCGGAACGGTCAAGCAGTAAGGATGTATTTGTTTCCGTATTGTACCATCCACGGGAAGAATGGATCGTTCCACTGTCTGATACAATAATAGAAGGCCCTAATATTGTCGCTATTTTCGACTCTGTATTGTAATGAAGCGTATCCGAATACAATGTAAAATTAGGATTCTCCAAACGTACGCTATCGTTAAATATCGCCAGCTTCGTCCCCGGAGAATATTGTCCATAGAATGACGAAAGTTGATTCAGCGAGTCGACGATCAGACCACCGTCAAAATAATATCCGATATCCGGAATGCGCTCGTAGTTCAGGCTATCGGTAAAAAGCGTTACCTGCCCGTTCTCCATACGGACATTTTCACGCAGGTAAGCGATCTGGGTATCTCCGTCATAAAACAGATAGTTACCATACACAAACAGGGTGTCGCCCTGCTCCATCCTCACATTGCTGAAAGCTTCCAGTGAGTTGGTTGTCTCAAAAAAGTAAGCACTGTCACAATACATATATGAACTATCGTGACGGAAGCACACATCTCCTTGCAGAAACTGTGCATCCGCTTTCATCACTTCCTTATCATAAGACACCGTATCGGCATGCAACAGATAGACCAGCGTTTTTTTAGTAGTGGCAGTATCGACAGGCTGTGTTTCTCCTTGTCTGACGGAAATAGAATCCTGCGTTTGTGCAAAGACACAAACCGTCAGTAAACAGAATAGACCTGTAAGAAAAAACTTATTTACAATTTTCATTCTTTCACCCAACCCGGATACTTGAAGTCACAGTTACGCCATCCTTCTGAAATACGTACATAGGTCGTTTTTTGTTTCTTCAGGATCCAGTCATTCAATAATTCTTCTCTTTTTTGCTGTTCCACCAGATTCTTCATTGCCTGGAAATCGTCTGAAAGATTTGCTTTATGTTGTTCAGTACGTGACTTCAACTTGACAATAGCGACTACCTCTTTCTGTTTGTCGGATATCATGGTAAACGGTTTGGAGATCTCCCCAACCTGCATGTTATAAACGACTTTACCCACTTCCTGCGGAAGTTCCTGCATTTCGAACTTAGGTGTACCGAAATTATTTCCTTCATGGTTCTGATTCACCATCAACCCTTTGTTGTTACGGGTATCCTTATCATACGAAACGAATGTGGCAGCTTCTTCAAACGAGAATTTGTCAGCCTTCAAGTCGGTATATAAAGAGTCCATGCGAACAGTTGCTTCTGTCAATTCTTTTTCCGATACTTTCGGCCTCAACAGGATATGACGGCAATTGATACGGTTACCGCGTTTTTCGATCAGCTGAATGATATGGTAACCATACTCGGTCTGAACGATCTGTGATACACGCTTCGGATCAGACAGGTTGAAAGCGACATTAGCAAACTCAGGCACCAAATCCGTCTTACTCGTAAATCCCATTTCACCACCACGAGGTGCAGAAGCGGGGTCTTCCGAATACAAGCGGGCCAATGTGGAAAACTCCATCTTACCGCTGTTGATCTGTTCAGTGAAATCACGCAGGCGTGCTTTGATAGCATCAGTCACCTCGAACGGTATCTTCGGTTCGAAAGTAATGATCTGCACTTCCACTGTTGTCGGGATAGTCGGCAGACTGTCTTTCGACAACTGGTTATAGAACTTACGGATCTCGGACGGGGTCAGCTTGATCTCACCGATCAGTTTCCGCTGCATCTCCTGAGTAATCTGTTGTTCACGGATCATATCCTTGCGTTCATCCTTGATCTGTGAGATTTTCTTTCCGAAATATTCTTCTACTTTTTCTCTCGATCCGATCTGGTTGATCGCCCAGTTGACCCATTGGTCTGCAGCCTGGATAATCTGCCCTTCACCAACTTCGATACTGTCGATCTTCGCCTGGTTCAGATACAGCTTCTGTATTGCCATCTGCTCCGGAATCACACAATAGGGATCGCCGTCCAGACGCTGACCTTCGTTTTGCATATACAAACGCTGTGTCTCTATGTCCGAACGTAAAATAGCATCATCCCCTACCACCCACACAATTTCATCAATCACATTATCCTGTGCCATTGCCACACAAGATAAGCAGGCAAGAAAGAATACAGTTAAAATCTTTTTCATCATATCTACCTTTATAAGTTACAAATTACGGTTCTGTATAAAATTTCACATCACCTCCTCTGACTGCATCATTATATAATTCTTCTTCAAACGTCTTCAAAAAATCGACTTTCCGCTGGTTGATAAGCATTTCCGTGATCTGCGGACTGGCATAATCATAAGGAGCGACACTTCCCACAGAAAGATACTCCTTGATATTCAGCAGATAGCAATAACTACTATCGGCCACTTCCACGAACTTGTTCGCTTTCAGATAAGCGTTCGGATCAGACACATGAACGGGGAGATTGTCCATCACCTCGTCAAAGTCCACCCATTTGTCGTAAAAGTAGTCATAAATAGTGGCATTTTGCACACTATACTTCTCAATTTTTTCCAAAGAGGCCTCAGAAGTCGATTTATACCACCCTTTTACATCAGAAAGACCGGGGGCATCCACCGGTATCTTCAGGAAAAGACCTTTGATCAGGGCCTTATCAAGTGTAAACTTTTTCTGATTCTCTTCATAATAGTTAAGCTTATCGCTCTCGCGGATATTAGCCGACAACTTTTCTTTTATCAATCGTTCCTGATAACGGTAACGGATCAGCGAATGGCGGTATTCTTCCACGAGCTTGTCAACCTCTTCTTTTTCGTTTCCGAGGTTCCGCTGAGCGACTTCATAAACCAGGGCATCTTTCACCCATTTCTTTACAAAGCTTTCGGCTAACAACAAACTATCCGCAGAGGATATCCCCCGCGGAATCAGACTAACCACTTCCGAACGTTTCAACGTCCGGTCCTTCACTCTTACCAGTACATCCGCATCGTTGGTTTGCTGGGTCCGTTTACAAGAACACAGCAAAGATACGAATGCTATAAAAATGAAGCAATACTTCATAACCTTCTCTTTCTTATTTCTTTAGTTTTTTCAACAATTTCCAATTAATAGTAACAGGATACTCTTTATTCAGCTGCTTCACCCATTCCTCTTCCAGAGTGGTTTGCTCTGCAGCCGGTTTACTCCAAATCTTCTCCAACTCAGGTTGCTCGGCGGCAGGTTTACTCCATACTTGCCGGTTACTGATATTGAACAACAGGATGCCATCACGATATTCCTGCATCAAATGTGTGAACTCAGGATGTTTTGTTTCCAGGTTTTTACGCTCTGCAGTCGTAACGATATCACGGATGAACAGATCGTACACCTCCTGCATGAAATCTCCTGCATACGTTTTTGTGGAGAACGGGCAACGCTGTATATAGTAGGCGAACTCGCTCTGCGGGAAATCGGTATCTGCCAGGTGGAACAAGGTCTTGTTCATATCCTTTGCTTTTTCATAAAACTCCTTGTCTGTCGGAAAGTTATCATTGCAAAGAGCAACCAGTTCCGTATATGCTTCCGGATAGAATTTATATCCGTATTCTTTCTTCAAACGTTCGTCGAATGCTTGATAATATTCAAAATTACGTTCTCCCTGTGCCATTATCTTCGACCAGGATTTTTTCTTTTCTTCAAAGGAAGGGATGCCACTCTTTCCGATCAGTTTGATAATATGATAGCCGAAACGTGTTTTTACCGGCTGTGACAACTCGCCCGGAGTAGTCAGGGCAAATGCCGCTTTCTCGAACGGTTCAACCATTTCGCCCACACCGAACCAGGGTAGTTCTCCCCCTTTTCTTGCAGACGCACCGTCGGAAGAATATTCTTGCGCCAACTCACCGAAGTCGGCTCCGTTTTGTGCTTTTTTATAAACTTCGTCCGCCAATGCGAGTGTTTCGCTTTCGCTACGCGTTACTGAATCCTTTTGGAATGGGATCAGGACGTGAGCGACATGGCGCATGCCCGGATTAGGTTTCCGGCTAAGCAGTTTTATGATATGAAAACCGAGGGTAGTGCGTACAGGCATCGATAACTCGCCCGGCTGCATGGAATAGACGGCGTTTTCAAACGCTTTTATCGTCTGCATCGGCAACAGGCAACGGGTATATTCATAACCTGTATTTTCAGGATCTTCCTCTTTCAACTCACGGCCGACAGCTGCGATATCTTCTCCTCCCTTAATACGCTGGTATGCTTTCAGGGCTTTCTCATATACAGCCACTGTATCTTTCGAAACGGTGTGCTCCGGCAAACGAAACAGGATATGACTTAATTCCATCACTTCACCCAGTCGTTCGTATTCTACACGAACTGCCGCTTCTTCCCCATCCTTATCAGATAAATAACTTGAAGTCAATTGTGCGCGGTATCCCTCCAACTCATCTGTGAATTCTTTTGTCTTATCCATCCCGGCGGTCTCTGCATCGGTAACCTTCAGTTTGAAGTTCTTATACAGTTCCACATAATTCTCCAGTGACTTACGGTCGGCCAAATTTACTTCACCGTTCTTCTTAGCCATAAAAACAAATTCCGCAAGAGGGACCTGCTTACCGGCCACAGTCATCACTACAGAGTCAGGCAAATTACGCGCTTCTCCTGTTAAACAAGCGAATACCAAAGATAATACAAGTAACTTTTTCATCAAAAATCTGTTTATCATACTACGTAGACATTACAAAAATAACACTAATCTAACGGACAACATCCTTAAAAAGTATGCTATCGAATTAAATTAGTGTTTTTTATATAACGGGGATTATCCGCATTTATTATTCGCCGCGGCTATAATTAGGTGCTTCCTGCGTAATGGCCACATCGTGCGGGTGACTCTCCTGCACACCTGCATTCGTGATACGGGTAAATTTAGCCTTATGCAACTCATCAATATTATGAGCTCCGCAATATCCCATACCGGCACGCAGACCACCTACCATCTGATAGATCACTTCAAATAAAGATCCTTTATAAGGAACACGGGCAGCTATTCCTTCCGGAACCAACTTCTTCACATCGTCTTCCACGTCCTGGAAATAACGGTCTTTCGAACCTTTCTGCATAGCTTCCAACGATCCCATGCCACGATATGATTTAAACTTACGTCCGTTAAAGATAATAGTCTCACCCGGCGACTCTTCCACTCCGGCTAACAGGGAACCCATCATAACAGATGATCCACCGGCCGCAATCGCTTTTACAATATCTCCCGAATAACGAAGTCCGCCATCGGCAATTAAAGGAATACCAGTTCCATCCAATGCTTTCGCCACGTCATAGATAGCCGACAACTGGGGCACACCCACTCCGGCAATCACACGGGTTGTACAGATAGAGCCCGGTCCGATACCCACTTTAACGGCATCGGCACCTGCATCGGCCAGGTATCTGGCAGCATCTCCGGTAGCGATGTTACCTACCACACAATCGATACCCGGATATTGGGCTTTGATCTGTTTCAGGACATCCACCACTCCTTTGGAATGACCGTGAGCCGTATCGATAACCAATGCATCGGCACCGGCTTCAACCAGAGCAGCAACACGTTCGAATGTATTAAACGTCACACCTACTCCGGCTGCTACGCGCAAACGCCCTTTGGCATCCTTGCAGGCAGAAGGTTTATCTTTCGCTTTTGTTATATCTTTATAGGTAACAAGCCCTATCAGTTTATTGTGACTGTCCACAACCGGCAGTTTTTCGATCTTATGTCGCTGAAGGATCTGGGCGGCAGCTTCCAGGTCGGTAGACTGATCAGTCACCACCAGGTTCTCTTTCGTCATCACCTCATCGATCGAACGGTTCATATCTCTTTCGAAACGCAGGTCACGATTGGTAACGATACCTACCAGATAACCGCCTTCGTCTACCACAGGTATACCGCCGATCTTGTATTCCGCCATCATAGCCAACGCATCGGCCACACGTTTTCCTTTCGTGATCGTCACAGGATCGTAAATCATTCCGTTCTCTGCACGCTTCACGCTTTGAACCTGCTTGGCTTGTTCTGCGATCGTCATGTTTTTATGAATAACGCCGATACCGCCTTCGCGGGCAATAGCAATAGCCATCTTTGCCTCGGTAACCGTGTCCATGGCCGCCGATACCATCGGAATATTCAATGTAATGTTTCGTGAAAACTTTGTCGAGAGGTCGACATTTCGGGGAAGAACTTCTGAGTAAGCAGGGATCAACAATACATCATCGAATGTTAATCCGTCCATAACTAACCTGTCTGCAATAAATGACATAAAACGTATGCTTTAAAAATTATTGCGCGCAAATATACGATTTTTCCGGAAACTATGCAACGATAAAAACAAAAATGGCTTTCTCCCTGTTTACTTTTGGGGAGAGAGCCATTTTTATTTCTGACGAAGACGGCAAATAAATCAATTGGCCATTTCCGACAAAAATTTAATGCGAACCAGACGGATCTCTTCTTCGGTATAATCGTTACCCAGTTCTTCGATCGCATCTTCCAGATCATCGGTTTCGGAATCTTTGAAGTATTCATAGATATCTTCAATATGATCTTCATCCATGACATCATTCACAAAGTAATCGATGTTAATACGGGTTCCGGAATAAACGATCGCTTCGATCTCGTCGAGCAGTTCGTTAAATTCAAGTCCGTTGGTCAATGCGATCTCATCCAGAGCCACCTTACGGTCGATACGCTGAATGATAGAGACTTTCAGTTTCGACTTATTGGCAACCGTACGTACACGCAAGTCTTCCGGTCGCTCGATTTCATTTTCTTCTACGTGTTTTTTGATCAGCGTAATAAATTCCTGACCATAGCGTTTAGCTTTTCCGGCACCTACACCCGGAATGTTCTGCAATTCATCCAATGTCACCGGATAAGTGGTAGCCATAGCTTCCAGCGACGGATCCTGGAATATTACGAAAGGAGGAACTTCCAGACGTTTGGACAGCTTCTTCCGTAAATCCTTCATCATAGAGTACAGAATCGGATCGACCGCACAGGTTGCTCCACCACGTACAGGAACTTCTTCCTCTTCTTCTTCAAACTCGTTATCTTTCGTTATCTTGAACGATACCGGTTTGTTCATAAAATCTTTTCCTTTTGGCGAGATCTTCAACAAACCATAGTTCTCGATATCCTTTGTCAGATAACCGGCGATCAACGCCTGGCGAATAACAGCGTTCCAAGTCTTTTCATCTTCATCCGTACCGGAGCTGAAGACTTCCAGTTCATTGTGTTTGTAAGATTGAATTTCGGAGGTCTCGTTTCCGACCAACATATTGACAATATAGTCTGCCTTAAATTTTTCTTTTAAAGTACTTATCACTTCAAGTACTGCACTCAACAATTCTTTCGCTTCCACTTGCTTTTGGGGGTTCAAACAATTATCACAATTTCCACAATTTTCTTCCAGGTACTCTTCACCGAAGTAATGTAACAGAACCTTGCGGCGGCATACGGATGTCTCTGCATAAGCAGCTGTTTCAAGCAACAACTGTTTACCGATCTCCTGCTCCGCTACAGGTTTGCCCTGCATAAATTTCTCCAGCTTCTGCAAGTCTTTGTATGCATAAAATGCAATACACTGGCCTTCACCGCCATCACGGCCGGCACGTCCTGTTTCCTGGTAATAACCTTCGAGGCTCTTGGGAATGTCATAATGAATCACATAACGCACATCCGGCTTATCAATACCCATACCGAATGCAATAGTGGCCACAATAACGTCTGCTTTCTCCATCAGGAACGCATCCTGATTTCCTGACCGTTGCCCTGAATCCATTCCGGCATGATAGGGAAGTGCCTTAATTCCGTTTGCTTTCAGAATATCGGCAAACTCTTCCACCTTCTTGCGACTTAAACAATAGACAATACCCGATTTGCCTTCGTTGGCTTTAATATACTTAATAATCTCGCGGTCAATATTCGGACCTTTCGGACGAATCTCGTAATATAAATTAGAACGGTTAAAGGAGGATTTGAAAACTGAAGCATCTATCATACCCAGGTTCTTCTGGATATCATGTTGTACTTTCGGAGTAGCAGTTGCCGTAAGCGCTATCAACGGACGTTTTCCTATTTCATTAATAATAGGACGTATCCGACGATATTCGGGACGGAAATCGTGTCCCCATTCAGAGATACAATGCGCTTCGTCTACTGCATAGAATGAAATATTCACATTGCGCAGGAAATCGACATTTTCTTCCTTCGTCAACGACTCGGGAGCGACGTACAATAATTTCGTGCGGCCTGCCATTATATCCGCTTTCACCTGGTCGATAGCCGACTTATTCAGTGAAGAGTTAATAAAATGAGCAACTCCATCTTCCTCACTGAAATTACGCATGGCATCCACCTGGTTTTTCATCAGGGCAATCAAAGGAGATATAACGATTGCCGTACCTTCCATCATAACAGAAGGCAACTGGTAACAGAGGGACTTACCTCCACCGGTCGGCATCAATACGAAAGTATCGTTTCCGGCCAGCACATTTTCAATAATAGCTTTCTGATTTCCCTTGAAGGTATCAAAACCAAAATGAGTCTTTAAATGCTCAGTTAAACTATCCTTCTTCGCCATACTTATTTATATTTTACAAACCGCCGGCATTTACGCTATCTGCAAACGGTTTACATCTGATTTTTCAAACTTCTCCTTCGCATACTCCAGTGTTACATGAAGTTTCTTTTTCTTTTCTGAAGGCATGCTGAACATAGCATCCATCATAATAGCTTCAACGATTGAACGCAAGCCACGTGCACCCAGCTTAAATTCCAAAGCCTTATCTACAATATACTCGTAAACATCCTCATCGAACGACAGCTTGATGGAATCCATTTCAAACAATTTTATATATTGTTTGATAATAGAATTCTTCGGTTCTGTCAGAATGCTGCGAAGCGTACTCCGGTCGAGCGGGTTCAGATAAGTCAGAATAGGCAGACGGCCAATAATCTCAGGTATCAGTCCGAACGACTTCAGATCGGTCGGCGTAATATACTTCAGGAAATTATTCCGGTCCACCTGAGCTGTATCTTTGCTGGCCGAATAACCGACAACGCGTGTATTCAGACGCTGTGCGATCTTCTTTTCGATACCGTCGAATGCTCCGCCACAGACAAAGAGGATATTTTTCGTATCTACCGCTATCATTTTCTGTTCAGGATGTTTTCTTCCGCCCTGGGGTGGTACGTTGACGATCGAACCTTCCAGTAATTTCAATAACCCCTGCTGTACTCCTTCTCCACTTACATCACGGGTTATGGACGGATTATCACTTTTCCGTGCAATCTTATCTATCTCATCAATAAAAACGATCCCTCTTTGGGCTGCGTCTACATCATAATCAGCAGCCTGTAACAGGCGGGTCAGGATACTTTCGATATCTTCTCCCACATAACCGGCTTCAGTCAGCACCGTCGCATCCACGATTGCAAACGGGACATGCAATAACTTTGCAATCGTCCGCGCCAGCAAGGTTTTACCTGTACCAGTAGCTCCGACCATAATTATATTAGACTTCTCGATCTCCACATCATCCGAGGTAACTTTCTGAAGCAACCGTTTGTAATGGTTATAAACCGAAACGGAAAGATAACGTTTTGCGTCATCTTGACCAATTACATATTGATCCAGAAAAGCTTTTATGTCCTCAGGTTTCGGTAGTTCTGTCTGCTCAAGTCCTAAAGCACTTTTCTTTGCAGGTTGTTGCTCTTTTACAATTTCGTACGCTTGCTGTGCACACTCATCACAGATAGCACCGGATATTCCATTAATCAGCATGTTAACGTCCCGACTGCTCCGTCCGCAAAACGTACAAAAGTCGCCTGTTTTGGCCATAGAATATTTGTTTTTTTTGGATTGTCAAAAAAGACAAGGCATAAAAGCCTTGTCTATGTTTTTGTTATTTCTTCTTTTCACGGACCAGGATTTCATCTACCATACCATAAGCTTTCGCTTCTTCGGCAGTCATCCAGTAGTCGCGATCGCTATCACGCTCTACTTCTTCGTAAGGTTTACCCGAATGGTCAGAAATAATAGTGTACAGCTCCTTCTTCACTTTCAGGATTTCACGAGCTGTGATCTCGATATCCGAAGCCTGTCCCTGTACACCGCCCAGAGGTTGGTGAATCATCACACGTGAATGCGGAAGGGCCATACGTTTGCCTTTTGTACCGGCAACCAGCAATACCGCAGCAAAAGAAGCTGCCATACCTGTACAGATTGTAGACACATCGCATCCGATAAACTGCATGGTATCGTAAATACCATAACCTGCATAAACGGAGCCACCCGGTGAATTAATATATATAGATATATCTTTGCCGGGATCGCTTGAATCCAGATATAATAATTGCGCCTGGATCACATTGGCCGAATAGTCGTCGACCTGTGTTCCCAGGAAGATGATGCGGTCCATCATCAGACGGGAAAATACGTCCATCTGCGCAACATTCAGCTGACGTTCTTCGATAATTGTCGGAGAAATATAACTGCTGGTGATATTCATATAACTATCCAGCGCATTACCGTTCATCCGCAAATGTTTCGTTGCATACTTTCTAAAATCGTCCATAATCTATTATTTTTATATTACCGGAAGTCATAAAAAAAGGGATTCCCCTCTGACTTATCGGAATAACAAAGTTATAAATAAATTTCTGAAAGAAACAACTTATTTGCTATCCGGTAAGAGTTTTTTTAGAGAGAAAACCCTTTTTCTTGTTAAAACCTTAGTGTTTACTATGGTTTCGGAAGGATAATATTATTCAAAGAGTTTGTTGAATTCGTCAGCTGAAACTTCTTTTACATCCAGTTCGACCTGTTCTTTCAACCAGGCAGCCAGTTTTTCTTCTACTGCACGGTCGATAATGTTCTGCAAAGTCTGCTTGTTCTTCAGCATGTCTTTTGCATAGTTAGCCAATACTTCTTCAGGAACAGAAAGCATACCGTACTGTGCAAACTGAGCTTGTGCTACACGTTTTGCGAAGTTTTCGATGTCTGCATCTTCCACCTTCAGGTTGTTTGTCTTCACCAGATTTTCTTTGATCAACTGATATTTCAGGTCTTCGATGATCTTTGGGAAATCTTCTTCTACCTTTTCAGCTGTAGTATTTTCGTTTGCAGCTACCAACCAGCGTTTCAGCATATCGTCGGCAAACTTCAATTCGCCAGCTTTCTGAACCAGAACTTCGCGTGCATCCAACAGGAATTTATAGTCACTCTGAGGAGTGAACTGGTCTGCCAATGCTTCTTTGATCTTGTTCTTGAATTCTTCTTCACTGTTCACAACGCCTTCACCAAATACTTTATCGAACAAATCCTGGTTCAGTTCAGCTTTCTTGTGACGGGTAATTTCTGTAATTTCAAAGCTGAAATCGCTAGTGATACCGGCAACAACTTCTTTGTCGACTTTCAGGAATGAAGCGATTTGTTCGGGTTGAATATGATTACAGAGTTAACTTTAGCACCTACGAATTTAGCTTTTTCAGCTTCATCCTTCATATATGCCGGCATCAGTACAGCGTCTTCAACAACGATACCGCCTTCTTTCGGAGAACCGTTTTCAAGTTCGGCAACAGTACCTTTAACCATATCTTTTTCTTCCACTTCGTCTACTTTGTCATAAGTACCGAAATTAGATGTATAAGCATCGACCTGCTGACCCAT
>ERZ812616.1980-NODE-1980-length-19309-cov-5.195232_pt1 | contig 19309 bp, 15 predicted proteins | sample MGYA00376249_ERZ812616 | MGnify/ENA primary metagenome ERZ812616 (study PRJEB26924, sample SAMEA4378265) | human gut metagenome | biome: human gut; feature: human-associated habitat; material: faeces | place: China | collected 2013 ... | reverse complement strand
CAAATTCCGGGTTTGCGATGATGATACCGATTGCTTTGGAAGTATCCATAGAAGAACCACCACCGATTGCAACGATGTAATCTGCTTCAGCTTTCTTGAATGCTTCTACTCCGTGCTGTACATTTTCGATTGTTGGGTTTGCTTTAATATCAGAATAAATTTCGTAAGCAAGTCCATTTTCATCAAGAATATCTGTTACTTTCTTTGTAACCCCGAATTTGATCAGATCAGGGTCAGAGCATACAAAAGCTTTCTTAAATGCTCTTGCTTTTGCTTCTGTAGCGATCTCTTTGATTGCGCCTGCGCCGTGATAAGATGTTTCATTTAACATAATTCTGTTTGCCATGATTTTCGATCTCCTTTTTTAAAAACAGATTTTCGGGAAGCTTTAGAGATATTCCCGATGTACTATGTTTTTATTTTAACAAGCGTAAATAAAAAAGAAAAGTTACAAAAGGTTGAAAATGTAACATTTTAAGGCTTTTTTTGTGGAAAAGTCTTGAAAATTATAAAAGGTTTATTAAATTATTGTGAAACAAGCACAGAAAATGGATTCGAATACTAGACGAGATGAAGAGAAAGTTGTAGAATCTAATTATAGTTTTGAATCTGGAAACAGATCATTTACGGAAGGAGACAGGCATTATGGAGAAATTAACAGACAACTTAAAGAAGGTAATACTGGCTGGTATCGGAGCAGTTGCTATAACTGCTGAGAAGTCAAAGGATGTTCTTGATGATATGGTAAAAAAGGGTGAGCTTACAGTGGAGCAGGGCAAGGTTCTGAACGAAGAACTCAAGCACAATCTGAAACAGACTGTAAAGAATAATGTGAATGTGAAGGTAAAAGTTACTACACCGGAGGAATTGAGTGAACTTCTTGATAAGATGACACCGGAGCAGTTAGAAGCATTGAAGGCTCAGATCAAGGAGAAAGAGTCAACTGTAGATTCTGAGGCAGAAGAAGTGGACGCAGACGATACAGCAGAAGATGATGTTGAAGACGTAGAAGTTGTTGAGGAAGAGAAAAAAGAAGCAGAGTAGGGAAATCCTTTTGATCTAAATCTATCAGAGAAGCTGCTGAAAAGTAGCTTCTCTATTTTCTTAAGAAAGGAAATAGTGTCGTTTCCCCTTTTGTCGATTTGTAAATGACAGTGAAAAAAGGAAAAACGTCACTCTGACAGTAGGAGATTACAATATGAGTGAGAAAGAAAAGGGAACGAATAGTTCAAGATTTAGAGAGATTGTTTCGGTGCTTCGCAAGCACAATATCACACATGGACTAAGTCCGAAGAAACTTCGTTTGATCATGGAGGATCTCGGTCCGACATTTATAAAAATCGGACAGATTATGGCACTTCATTCCGATGTTCTTCCGAAAGCCTATTGTGACGAATTGATGGAGCTATGTACAGATGCAAGGCCGATGCCTTTCGAGGAGGCAGTAGCAGTAATCGACGAGTCTTACGGACGTTCTTGGAAGAAAGTATTTTCTTCGATTGAAGAGACACCAATCGGTTCTGCATCAATTGCGCAGGTACATAGAGCAGTTCTAAAGTCTGGAGAAGAGGTCGTCGTTAAAATCCAGAGAAAAGGCATTTATGAAATGATGGCACGGGACATTGAGTTTATCCGTAAAGCGATCAAACTGATGCCGCCGATCAGTCTGAAAGGAATGGCTGATTTTGATCTTGTGCTTGATGAACTCTGGTCAGTGACAAGAGATGAGATGAATTTCCTGACAGAAGCAGCGAACATCGAAGAATTTGCCAGAAGAAACAAGGATGTCAATTTCGTTCAGACACCGGTTCTGTATCAGCAATATACGACCGTTCACGTGCTGGTGATGGAATATATTGATGGTTGCGGGATTGATGAGAAGGATAAGCTGCTCGAAGATGGATATGACCTGAAAGAAATCGGAAGCAAACTTGTAGATAACTATATCAAGCAGGTAATGGATGACGGGTTCTTCCACGCTGATCCGCATTCCGGAAATGTTAAGATCCGTGATGGAAAGATTGTCTGGATCGACATGGGAATGATGGGACGACTGACAGAGCATGACCGTGAGATGATCACGCTTGCAATCGAAGGCGTTGCACTCAATGATGTTGGTCTGATCCTGAAGGCGGTTCTCGGATTGGGCGAATTCAAAGAACGACCGGAGCAGAGAAAACTTTACGAAGACATTGAAGGATTGCTTTTGAAATACGGAAGTACCGATATGGGCAAGATTAATGTGGCAGAGGTCATGACGGACTTAATGGAAGTTATGAAAGAAAATAAGATCATGATGCCACATGGACTGACGATGCTTGCCAGAGGACTTACGCATATGGAAGGTGTACTTGCCAATATCGCACCGGATATCAATATGGTGGAGATTGCCAAAGCAAGACTAGCTGCGGATTTTCTTCACAATTTTAACTTTAAGAAGGAATTGAAGAGCACAGGAAGAAGCCTTTTGAAATCTGTGCGGAAGATGATTGACATTCCATCCATGACAACGGACTTAATGGATGAATTCATGAAAGGCCAGACAAAGGTGAACCTTGATCTGCGTGTGTCAAAGGATCTGGCATTTCTTTTGAGACGCTTGGTAAGAAATATTGTTATGGGTCTGTGGGTCATGGCACTTCTGATTAGTTCAAGTATTATCTGTACAACGGATATGACACCGAAGTTTATGGGAATCCCGGCACTTGGTGCGTTTGGATATCTGATGGCAGTGGTGATAATGATTTATGTTTTTGTGAAACATATTTTCTCAAGAAAGTAAGGTGAAAAATGGCAAAAAGAAGAAAACCGGGAATGCTGTTGGCGAGTTCTGTAATTCCAAACGGATATGAAGTACTGTATGGGTCACAGGATAAAATATTTCAGCGATTACAGACAAAAGTCTGGAAAAAGATAAAAGCAATATAAAGTGGAAGCAGAAGAGAGATGAGATTTTCGTCTCTCTTTTTCTTTTTTGCTTAGAAAAACTGTAAATGAGAAAACTTCTCAAATAATAAAAATCTAATTGACTGGATAAAAGACATCTTGTATACTTACGAAGTTAGTTAAACTAACACAAGTTAGTAGAAATTAACTAGGAGTGGTTACATGAAATTAAAATATATAAATTGTTTACTTGCAGTCTGTCTCTGTGTGTCGGCTTTGTTGGTCGGCTGCGGACAGAAGACAGCAGAGAAATCCGAAACATCGTCAGAAAGTTCACAGAACCAGTCGGATGATATACAAGAAGCATCCAGGGATGTTTTTGCTATGGATACCTATATGACAGTGACTGCATATGGAGAAAATGCAGAAGTAGCCGTTGATGCAGCGGAAGTAGAGATTGAGCGTCTGGACGCACTTTTATCGACAGGAGATGCAGACAGCGAGATTGCAAAACTAAATGCAGATGGAAATGCAAAGCTTTCCGAAGATGCAGGCTATCTGGTGGAACGTGCGTTAGAACTTTATCAGGAGACAGATGGTACGTTTGACATTGCGATTTATCCGGTGATGGAAGCATGGGGATTCCCAACACAGAACTTCCAGGTTCCTTCACAGGAGGCATTGGATCAACTTCTTCCACTTACTGATGCGGGAAACATTTCTTATGACAAAGCAACGAAAAAGATCTCTTTTGGCGCAGAAGGAATGAAAATTGATCTCGGAGGAATTGCAAAAGGATATACATCATCCAGAATTATGGACATTTACAAAGAAAATGGAATCTCAAGCGGATTAGTGAATCTTGGCGGAAATGTGCAGGCACTTGGAACAAAGACAGATGGAACGAAATGGAAGATTGCAGTGCAGAGCCCGGATGATACAGAAGACTATCTGGGGATTCTGAGTGTTCAGGACAAGGCAGTTATTACTTCGGGGGGATACGAAAGATATTTTGAACAAGATGGTGTGACGTATCATCATATCATTGACCCAAAGACTGGATACCCGGCAGAAAGTGGACTTGTCTCTGTAACAATTGTAAGTAAGGATGGAACACTGGCAGATGGACTGTCTACTTCACTTTTTATTATGGGAGAAGAGAAAGCGGCAGATTTCTGGAGAAAACATAAGGATGATTTTGATGCAATCCTTATGAGTGATAACGGGACGCTATATGTAACAGAAGGATTGGAAAATGATTTTTCAACGGAGAGAACGGTTGAGATTATCCGATAGAAAGTATAAGACAAAATCAGAGATGAGAGGACAAAAATGGATTTAAAAGAGACAGGAAAGAAGCTGAAACCATTTGCACCGGTACTTTCGGTAGCAGTTGTGGCATCCTGTGTAGCAGGCTCCCTGGGTGGATATCAGCCACCGGTTTATGCAGCGCAGGAGCAAACGGATTTTGTAAAAGAAGAGACTACAAAGTCAGAAGAGCAGGCACAAGTGGCAAAAGGTTCTTTTGATCTGACAGATGGTGTTTATAAAGGAACCGGAACAGGTTATGCGGGAGATATCACAGTTGCCGTCCAAATTAAAGATAAACAGATTGTTGCAATCGATATTCTGAGTTCTTCGGATGATGCGGCATTTTTTAAACGTGCACAGGCAGTGATTGACAAGATCATAGAAGGTCAGACACTGGATGTCGATACGGTATCCGGTGCAACCTATAGTTCCCGGGGAATCATCAGTGCGGTGAAGAATGCACTGACCGGAGAGAAAGACAGCGGAACAACAGGTCAGTCACAGTCTGGTAGCGGCGCGGCAGCTGGAAGTTCCACTTCTGTCCAAGCAGTGGAAGACCCATCAGCATATAAGGATGGAACCTATTACGGAACAGGAACCGGATTTGGCGGAACACTGAAAGTAAAAGTTGAGATTAGTGGCGGAAAGATCACTTCAATTCAGATTATGGAGAATCAGGACGGAAGCGAATACATTTCTAAGGCATCTGCTCTGATCAATACGATCATACAGAATCAGAGTACCAATGTAGATACTGTGTCGGGGGCAACTTATAGTTCGGTCGGAATCATCCAGGCAGTTCGGAATGCGCTGAGTCAGGCGGCAGTAAGTACAAGTGGGACAACGACTTCCGGAGAAGCTGGGAATGCAGGAAATAGTGGAAACCAGAATCAGGACACATCCGCCGCAACAGGAAACTTCCCGTATAAAGAAGGAATTTATTACGGAACAGCAGAAGGCTACAGCGGAAATGTCTCGGTGGCGGTTGTGATTCAGGAAAAATCAATCAAAGCAATTCTGATCACAGAGACTTCGGACGATGAGGCATTCTTCCAGCGCGCAATGGGAGTTGTGAAAAATGTACTTAAGACGCAGAGGACGGAAGTCGATACTGTGTCAGGTGCAACCTACAGTTCAAAAGGAATTCTCGGGGCAATCCAAAATGCATTAAAGCAGGCAGAAAAAGTAACAAATGGGGAAACCATCGAGGAGAAGGCAGATACAACGCAGCTGGAAGAGGCAATCAAGACAGCAGAAGCACTGGTGCAAGAAGAATATACAGAAGCCAGTTGGTCTGTACTGGCGGTTCGTCTTCAGGACGCAAAAGAAATGCTCGAAACAGCAGGACAGACTTCGGTGAAACAGGAGACGGTAGACAAAGCGATGGAGAATCTGAACCTTGCAATTGCACAGCTTGAGAAAAAGAAGTCAGATCAAGAGGAGGAAGTGAAAACAAAATACATTGATGGAACTTATGAGGTGAGTGTATCGTGTAAACCGGATGAGGATGAAGACTTTGCAGAGTATCAGCTTAGCATGAAGGTGACCATCCGCAATGACAAAATTGTATCCATTACGGAAATTGCTGGAGATGGAGGCAGCGAGAACGACAGTTACATCAAAAAAGCGGCAAATGGAACGTCCAGTAAAAAAGGTGTCGTTTCTCAGATTATTACCAAAGGAATGCCAGAAGAAATCGATACGGTGTCCAGAGCAACCTGTTCTTCGAATGCGATTATTGACGGATGCAAAAAGGCACTGGAAATGGCTTTGAGACCAGAAGAGACGGAGGCACAGTAGGATGAAAGAGTTTATCGTAAGACTGTTTAGTCTGTTGGCAATCGTCGGTGTCCTTTTCGGATATAACGAAGTGTTGAATGTCCGTGCGAAGGATGAGGAAATCACAAAGCTGAATGCACAGTTAGAGGCACAGACATCAGCTGTCTTCAGTGCTTCAGAGTCTGGGAGTGATTCGGGGAGTGAAACAGGATACAAGGATGGAACCTATATCGGAGAAGCGGATGGATTTGGTGGAACGGTTGCGGTAGAAGTTACTGTAAAAGATGGAAAGATCGAAGCGGTAGAAGTGACCTCCGCCGAGAAGGAAGACAGTGCATATCTTGCGATGGCGGAAGATATCATTCCGAAGATCATAGAGGCGCAGAGTGCAGAAGTTGATACGATCAGCGGCGCAACGTTCAGTTCGACAGGAATTAAAAATGCAGCAGAACAGGCATTAGAACAGGCGGTAAAGTAGTTTGAAGAAGTTGAATATACATAATTTAAAAGCAAAAGAAATTAAAAAATTGCATACGTGGCTTCGCACATTGATTCAGATTCTCTATTTTCTGTTTCTGCCATCTGTGTATACAGCGGCATTTGCCGGTGTAAAATACATTTTCACACAGATAGGAGCAGGCGAGGCAATCGGGATGACCTCTTTTGTAACGGTGCTTATAGTTCTCTGCGCGTATACGATTCTTTTCGGAAGATTCTTTTGTGGATTCGCGTGTGCATTCGGAAGTCTGGGAGATGGAATTCATGCATTTTATCTCTGGTGCTTTAAGAAGAGAAAGAAAAAGCCGGTGCTACTTTCAGAAAAGATCACAGAGAAGTTAAGCTATTTGAAATATCTGGTGTTGACCGTAATCGCAGTACTTTGTTTTGCGGGAGTATACGGAAAGGCAAGAGGGACAAGCCCGTGGGATGTTTTTTCTATGTTGCATGCAGGAAATTTCCACTTGCAGGGATATTTGCCGGGAGTGATACTACTAATTTTTATCATTGTAGGAATGTGCCTGGAAGAAAGATTTTTCTGTCGGAATCTGTGTCCGATGGGAGCTGTATTCTCATTGCTTCCGGTGCTTCCGTTCTTTGCATTGCACCGCGACAGAGAAAATTGCATCAAAGGTTGCAGTGGATGTACGAAGAAATGCCCATCCGGGATCGGACTTCCAGAAGACGGCTCGATCAAAGTCGAGGGAGATTGTTTCCAATGTCAAAAATGTATTGATACCTGTCCAAAGAAGCATATCCATACAGGAATTAAAGGCCTGAAGGGAAATGAATTCTGGTTTACGATTCTTCGGGCAATTCTGTTACTTGTAATTATGATCTGGGCAGGAGTGTAATAGATGAAGAGAAAAGATCTGTTATTAGGAAGCGGAGTCCTCTTTGTGGCATGTGTACTGTTTCTTGTGATGAACCTGATGCAGTATGTACAGGCAAGGGATAGCGAGCAAAAAGAAAATCAGGAAAAACAGGTTGTGATCAAGGTGGACGGAGAAGTTTACGGAAGATATTCGTTGGATGAAGACCAGGTAGTCGAAGTACAAGAAGGAGACTTTTACAACCGTGTCCGGATCGAGGATGGAAAAGCGTATATGGAAGAGGCTGACTGTCCAGATGGATATTGCGAAGAGCAGGGGAAGATCAATAACCGGACGCAGACAATTGTCTGCCTGCCACATAAGTTGGTTGTAGAAATAGAAGAGGTTGAGAATTCTGATGATTCTCAAAGTGAAAAGGAAGATCTACCGGATACAATTTCTAAATAAATCAATTGTTCGACTGTAAAGGAGAATATATGAATAGAAATAAAAAACTTGCAAATATGGCAATGCTTGTTGCACTGGCAATGATTTTTAGTTATGTAGAAAGCCTGATTCCAATTAATTTTGGAGTGCCGGGGATGAAGCTTGGAGTGGCCAATCTGGTCACTGTAACAGGTCTTTATTTTCTGAAAACGCCGGAGGTACTGGCGGTATCTGTACTGCGTGTACTTCTGACAGGATTTATTTTTGGAAATGGAATGTCGATCATTTACAGTCTGGCAGGGGCGGTTGTCAGCCTTCTTGCGATGGCACTTGTAAAGAAGATGGATGGAATTTCTATTGTAGGAGTCAGTATCACTGGAGGTGTCTTTCATAACATAGGACAGATTCTTGTTGCCATGTCAGTGGTGGAGAATCTGAAACTGATTTATTATCTGCCGGTTCTTCTTGTAGCCGGGACAGTAACAGGATTCGTGATAGGAATTGTCGCAGGAAAGATTTTACCGGTTGTGAAGAAAGAAGCTGTAAGGACAGTATAGATGTAAAAATTTTTTGGGGTTATAGGTTAGTAAAAGCTAACTTGATAATATATTCCCTGCGGAAGCAGGAAAGCAGAACTGCGACAGGCAGGATCTGTATGTAACTATTTTAGTTAAACAGGAGGTTTCTATGAAAAACAAAGAAATGAAAGTAAAGGCAATGTCTATGGCAGTGGCAATGTCTATGGTAGTAGGACTTTGCCCGTCAACCATCTTTGCGGCAACAGGAAGTCAGACTACAAAGGATGGAACTTATACAAAGACGGCCCACGTGGCAAGAACTGCAGAGGATGACGAAAATGAAGACGAATGGAATGAGTATGACGTTGAAGTCAGCCTGAAGGTGGAGGATGGCAAGTTTTCAGCCATCACTGTGACTCCAGGGGAAGGATATAACGCGGAGAGTGATTCCTATTTTGCAAAAGCTGTTTCAAAATCGAAAGGAATCCAGAAAATGCTTGTAGGAAAGGCTGCAACAGAAGATACAATTAATGGTTGGGATTCTGTTAGTGGTGCAACACGTACATCAAAGGCAGTGAAAGAAGCTGCACTTGCTGCAATCAAGTCAGCAAACGAAGCAGTAACAGTTGACACAACAAAACTGGAAGCTGCAATCACAGCCGCTGAAGCACTGAAAGAAGCTGATTACACAGCAGACAGTTGGAGTGCAATGCAGACGAAGCTGACAGCAGCCAAAGCTGCCCTGACAGCAAAAGAATCTCAGAGCGCGGTAGACACAGCGGCAGATGAGCTGAATGCAGCAGTGAAGGCATTGAAAAAGGCAGAAGTTGCGAAAGAAACGTATGTGTTGATGAATATTCCATATTCTGAATTTTATGCAGCTGATCAGGTAGCAGGAGCAGACAGTGTATCCTCCGCTACAAAAGCGAAAACAAGATCAAAACTTGTAGCTGGATCTTATCATGTAAACAGTGATGGAACAGATATTACAGGTATTACATATCCGGTTAAGATCAGTGATGCATCTGTGCTGAAAAACTATACACAGATTACAGATGACAGCAAGCTTTCTATCACAGTGAACATGAAAGGAAAGGAAACAACAACGGAATATAACGGAAAAGATGCGTTATTCCAGAGTGCAAGCTATTCTTACTATATTTTAAGTGAGACTCCTTCCTATTATAAAGAAGCAACAGTAAATGCAGATGGTTCATTCAGTTTTAGTGAAGTGAAAGGTGCAACTGCACAGAAGTTGAGTGATGCATCAATCGATTTTACAACAGACACGAAGTATGGAGATTATGAATTAGATGTAAATGGACTCCCAGATACAGTTAATACAGTATACGGAGTTGTGATCAGTACAAAAGAAGGAGACAACTACGGACTTCGTCATCTTGAAAATATCTGGAAAAAGAAAGAACTGGCATGGAGTACCGGATTTGTGACAACATCTCATGGAAATACACTGAACTCAAAAGATTATGAAAAGATGATGGGCCAGACGATCAATAAAATCACATATTACACAGATAATGGAATCTATGAGATTGATGCAGATCAGTATGTGCCAATTAAATTCAATGGAACTGTCGCAGCAGAGAATGCAGATGTTAAAAGTGGAAAAGTAAATGTAACTGTAGAAGGCCTTCCTGGTGATTATCAGGCAGAATATACAGTTAAAGGTCTTGAGGATGTTCAAGTAAAAGAAGGAGTACTTACCTATAAGACAAAGGGCGCTGAGACAGGAAGATATACTCTGAAAGTATCTGATAAATCTGGAAAATATGCAGATCTTAAGACAGATTTTGAATTAACAACAGAAGCTGTACCGGTTGTATTTAATAGTGAAAGTGCAGCACTTGTAGCGGCAGAAGGATATGCAGCAGATGATGTAACTTCTTATGTAAAGAAGATCAAATCCGTAACAGTTGACGGAACAGAGTATGCAGCAACAGGAAAACGTGCAGTGAAGATCATTAAAGAAGATGGAACAATTGATACAACTGCAGCTCCGTTTAAGAATGCAGAAAATGGACAGGAATTTAAGATCACAGTGAAAGCAACAGGCTATGCAAAGGATTGTGAATTTACTTATACTGTAGCCCAGGAGAGTGAGTATACTTACGCATATGTAGGACTTAGCTGGGCAGAGTACTGGGCTGCTGAAAATGTGCAGGCAGCAGGAAATACATCTTCTTCAGATGCAAAGGATTCAAAAGGAGAGTCTGACAAGGGTGCATTCGATACTGTAACAAGAGCTACAGTAAATCATGGACTTCACAGAGGTTCTTTCCAGTGCAACGCAGTAATCAAGGCGGAAAATGGAAAAGAGTATGCAGTAGAGTACTGGACAGATGGAACTACTGCAGTTCTGACAGACGGAAGCAAGATTACATTTAACAGAGGAGAGATCACAGAAGAATCCGGTGCGACAACAAAGATGACAGAGTATGATGTACTCGGACTGAAATATGTGCCGGTGAAAGTAAAAACATCTGATCTGGATGCACTGAAAACAAGTTATCGTGTGATCGAAAACGGAAGTGAACTTGCAGGAGGATATTCAGAAAAGAATCTGGTAAGCTATACAGGACTGGTTGCCAATGTAACAGAGAATACAAACGGTCTGAAAACAGCAACAAAGAATGAGGATGGATCTTTCAGTTTCTCTGCAAGAGTGAATAATGGATCAGAGTCCGGAATCAAAGATCAGGCACTCAAGACAGCACCAACAGCAGAGGAAGCAGGGCTGAAAGTAAAAGAAGCAAGCGGATCTTATGGAGAATTCTTAAGAGTTGATCTGACAGGAAATTATGGTGATCTTGGATCAAATCTCCAGACTGTTACATGGACTTACTATGGAGATGACAGCACATATACAAATGCAAAAGCTACTTATGGAACAAAATTTGCAGCAGATAACTGGATGCACAAAGCAATGGGAATCCAGCTTGGACTGACAGATTCTCTTCGTTGTACACTTCCGGAAGGAACGGATGGAACAGGATATTGGACCATTACACTGACAGCACTTGGATATAATGACGTGACATACAAATTCCAGGCAACAGAGGAGAACATTGTAAAAGCATCTGAGGATAAAACAATCACAACAACAGAACTTGAGGCAGCTATTGCAAAAGCAGAAGCCCTGAAAGAAGCTGAATACACAGCGGAAAGCTGGGCATCTATGCAGATGGAACTTCAGGAAGCAAAAGATGAATTGAAAAATCCAAAAACTCAGGCAACTGTAGACGAGGCAGTAAGCCACCTCAATGCAGCTGTTGAAGCACTTGTTAAGGCAGAGGGAGATAAGACAGAAGAGCCGGCAGCAGTTGATACTTCTTCCCTTGAGAAAGTAATCAGTGATGCGGCAGCTCTGAAAGAAGCTGATTACACAGTTGACAGCTGGAAGGCATTGCAGAGTGCACTGACAGACGCTAAGAGCGCATTAAATGCAAAAGAAAGCCAGGAAAAAGTTGACAAAGCAACAGATGAGTTAAATAAAGCAATCAAAACACTTGTAAAGAATGGAAACCAGACGGGAAGTCAGAATGGAAGTGCAACTCCGACTGTTACAAAGAAGGCAGGAACAACTACGGATGGATCAGTTTCCAAAGGAACAAGTGGATCAAAAGCCGCAAAGACAGGTGATCCGGCAAATGTTCTTGGCTTATTAGGACTTGCATTCTCCTCACTCGGAGCAGGAGTTGGCGGATTTGCATGGAAGAGAAAAAGAAAATAAAGACAAGAAAATTGAGAAATTTTTCAACAATTTCGCGGAAAAGATTAAAATAGTGCATTGACACTATCGCTTTAAAGTGATAAACTTCTAAACAAATGGAATAACGCTTTAAACCGATGAAGCGGAGATCAAAGTAATTATGCGCGCACAGAGAGTCCGGGAAGCTGAGAGCCGGATCGAGATGCAGGTTGCCAAATGGACCGCTGAGGGCACAGTCAAAGGATTTGAGAATCCGAGTACTCTGTGACGTGTGGGCATACGTCAGTTGCCGGAGATATGTTAGTATCTTACAGAGCGCATGGGAGTGTACCCGTGAATCAAGGTGGCACCGCGGAAAAGATTTAGATTTACCGTCCTTGACAGAATAGGAATATTCTGTCAGGGACTTTTTTTCTACCATAAACATATATTTCCTATCGGGATAAAAGAGAAATTCATTTTGCAGCATAACTTCAAGGAGGAATACACATGGACAAGACATTAGAACAAATCAGATCCTACGCTGAACAAGGCAGATACAAGCGAGTTCCGATCAGCAAAGAGCTGTATGCAGATGCATTTACGCCGATTAGTGTGATGCGGACGCTGCGGGCGGCAAGCAAGCATTGCTATCTGCTGGAAAGTGCGGAGGACAGACAGCAGTGGGGAAGATATTCCTTCCTTGGATATGCACCAACGATGGAGATCACCTGTACCGATGGGCGTGTGATCATCAGCGAAGGGCATGAAGATGAGGATAAGACCAGACGGGAAGTTTTAACCGACCATCCGGGAAAGGTTCTAAGAGAAATTCTCGAAGCATATAAAAGTCCGGTTGTTCCGGGACTTCCTCCATTTACCGGAGGGCTTGTCGGATATTTTTCTTATGACTACATCAAATATGCAGAACCGACATTGAAGCCAGTCCTGGAAGAGAAGAATGAGACTTCAGGAAAGACAGCAGCAAAAACGGCAGTAAGGGATTTTCGGGATGCGGACTTGATGTTATTTGACCGTGTCATCGTATTTGACAATTACAGACAGAAGCTGATCCTGATTACAGGCGTGAAGCTGGAAGGTGATCTGGAAGAAAATTATACGAACGCGAAGCAGGAATTAGAAGAGATGGAACGATTGATCCGAAGCGGGGCGCAGGCAGATTTCCGACCACTTGTTTTAGAAGAAGAGTTCCATCCGGGAGTGGATAAAGAAGATTATTGCAAGCTGGTTGAGAAAGCTAAGGAATACATTTATGAAGGTGATATTTTCCAGGTCGTTTTATCCAATCCGCTGACAGCGAAGGCAAAAGGAAGTCTTTTTGATACCTACCGGGTGCTTCGAACATCGAATCCATCTCCGTATATGTTCTACTTTTCAAGTGATGATATTGAAGTGGCAGGGGCTTCACCGGAAACGCTGGCGAAGTTTGAAAACGGACAGGTGTGCACTTTTCCTCTTGCCGGTACAAGGAAGCGAGGTGTGACCGAAGAGGAAGATCAGGAATTGGAGAAAGAGCTACTTGCAGACGAGAAAGAGCTTGCAGAGCACAATATGCTTGTAGATCTTGGGCGAAATGATGTCGGCAAGATCAGCCAGCCGGGAACAGTTAAAGTTGATAAATATATGGAAATCCAGAGATATTCCCATGTAATGCATATTGGTTCCACAGTAACAGGCAAGATTCGGAAAGATAAAGATGCACTGGACGTAGTCGATGCGATTCTCCCGGCAGGAACGCTTTCCGGAGCACCGAAGATCCGCGCATGTGAGATTATCGCAGAACTTGAACAGGAGAAAAGAGGCATCTACGGAGGGGCAGTCGGCTATCTCGATTTTGCAGGAAATGTAGATACATGCATTTCCATCCGTCTTGCTTATAAGAAAAATGGATACATTCGTGTACAGTCAGGAGCCGGAATCGTAGCAGACAGTATCCCGGAAAATGAATTCCAGGAGTGTTTAAATAAGGCAGGGGCAGTACTTCAGGCTGTGGAAACTGCGAAAGGAGGATTGGAATGATACTATTACTAGATAATTATGACAGCTTTACATATAACCTGTATCAGTTTATCGCAGGAGTAGAATCAAAAAGAGGTGACATACAAAAAGATCAGATTGATTCAGAAGTGAAAGTAATACGAAATGATCAAATCACACCGGAAGAGATTCTGGAACTTGCGCCCGAGGCGCTGGTAATCTCACCGGGGCCGGGAAAACCTTCTGATGCCGGAATCTGTATCGAAGCAATTCAGAAGCTGAAAGGAAAAATCCCGATGCTCGGCGTTTGTCTCGGACATCAGGCAATGGCAGAAACGTTCGGAGCAACGGTAAGTCACGCCGGACAGCTGATGCATGGGAAGACATCACAGCTGAAAGACGTAAAGACAGACAGTGTCCTCTTTCAGAATCTGACACTTCCAATCCAGGTGGCAAGATATCATTCACTCGCAGTTAAGGAAGAGACACTACCGGAAGAACTGGTTGTGACAGCGCGAAGCGAAGATAACGAGATCATGGCGATGGAACACAGAGAATATCCGATCTTTGGGTTACAGTTTCATCCGGAATCTGTGATGACACCGCAGGGACTTCAGATGATAGAGAACTTTATTAACTATGCAAAAGCATTGAAGGAGAATTAAGAAATGATCAAAGAAGCAATTATAAAATTATCAAAGAAAGAAAATCTCACCTATACAGAAGCAGAAGAAGTAATGAATGAGATTATGGAAGGAAAGGCATCGGATGTTCAGAAGTCAGCATATCTGACAGCACTTTCCATGAAAGGTGAGACAATCGATGAGATCACAGCATCAGCAGCGGGAATGCGTGCACACTGCATCAAGCTTTTGCATGACATGGATGTGCTGGAAATCGTAGGAACAGGGGGAGACGGAGCAAATTCATTTAACATTTCAACAACATCCTCTCTTGTGATTGCGGCAGCAGGAATCCCAGTCGCAAAGCATGGTAACCGTGCAGCATCTTCTAAGTCCGGTGCGGCAGATGTACTTGAAGCACTTGGAGTGAAGATCGATGTCGCACCAGAGCGCAGCACACAGCTTCTCAAAGACATTCAGATCTGTTTCTTATTTGCACAGAATTATCATATTGCGATGAAATATGTCGGACCGATCCGTAAAGAACTTGGTATCCGTACCGTATTCAATATTCTTGGGCCACTGTCTAATCCGGCAGGAGCGAACATGGAACTGATGGGAGTTTATGATGAAAGCCTTGTAGAGCCACTTGCAAGAGTAATGGCGAATCTCGGAGTTGTCCGCGGAATGGTCGTTTACGGACAGGATAAGTTAGATGAGATTTCCATGTGTGCACCGACTACAGTCTGTGAGATTAAAGAAGGAACATTTACAAGCTATGAGATCACACCGGAGCAGTTTGGGTATGAGAGATGCGAAAAAGGTGCACTGACAGGAGGAACACCTCAGGAAAACGCACAGATCACATTAGATATCATTTCAGGAAAAGAGCAGGGAGCAAAGAGAAATGCAGTTTGCCTGAATGCAGGAGCAGCAATCTATCTTGCAGGAAAAGCAGATTCAATCGAAGCAGGTGTAAGAAAAGCGGAACAGATCATTGACGAAGGACTTGCACTGAAGAAGCTGGAGCAGTTTAAAGAAGAAAGTAATAAATAAAAAGTCTGATCCCCGGCTATGCAGGGGAGAATGGAAGAAGCAACTTGAAAGAAAAAGAGGAACAAATAGTATGAATATACTCGAGAAAATTACCGAGCGCACGAAAGAGCGGATCGAAGAAGAAAAGAAAATAGTTCCATTAGAAGAGGTCCGAAGACAGGCGGAAGAAAAAGGAATTAAAGATCAAATCCCAGTATTCGAACAGGCACTTCGGGCAGAAGGATTGTCTTTTATCTGCGAGGCAAAAAAAGCGTCTCCATCCAAAGGATTGATCGCACCGGATTTTCCATATGTGGAGATTGCCAGGGACTATGAAGCAGGCGGCGCAGCAGCAATTTCCTGTCTGACAGAACCGTTTTGGTTCCGGGGCAGTGATGAGTATCTGAAGGAAATCGTGCAAAATGTATCCATTCCAGTACTCAGAAAAGATTTCACCTGTGATGAATACATGATTTATCAGGCGAAAGCAATGGGAGCCTCGGCAGTACTTCTGATCTGTTCGGTATTAGAAGATGGCAGACTAAAAGCATATCATCAGCTGGCAGACGAACTCGGACTATCTGCTTTGGTAGAAACACATAACGAAGAAGAAATCTTAAGAGCACAGAAGATCGGTGCAAAGATTATCGGTGTAAATAACCGGAATCTGAAAGATTTCACAGTGGATATCAAGAATAGCATTCGGCTAAGAGAAATGGTCAGTTCGGAAACAGTTTTCGTATCTGAGAGCGGCATCCGCGGAGTGGAAGATATGAAAGCACTTTATGAAAATGGAACCGATGCGGTACTGATCGGAGAACTTCTGATGAGAAAATCTGATCGGAAAGCAGCACTGATGGAGTTGAAGCAGCAGACAGGAAGGCAGCTAGATATGAATTAGCGGAAGATATAGTATGAGACAAGAAAAAATGAACATGCCCAAGATTAAAATCTGCGGTTTGAGCCGCCCGGAAGATATTACCTATATAAATGAGGCAAAACCGGATTATTGCGGATTTATCATCGATGTGCCAAAGAGCCGGAGAAATGTATCCATTTCGAAAGTTCGCGAACTGGTTCAAAATCTTGAATCGCAGATTTGCCCGGTCGGAGTATTTGTCAATAAAGACTGCGGCGAGGTCGCACAATTATTAAATGAAGGAACCATTCAGATTGCTCAGCTTCACGGGCAGGAAGATGAGGCATATATAACGAAGTTGAAAAGTCTGACAGACCATCCAGTGATGAAAGCATTTTCGATTCAGGAGAAAAAAGATCTTGATGCGGCGGCAGCGAGCAGTGCAGATCTGATTCTTCTCGATCACGGAAAAGGCGGAACCGGCGAGACATTTGATTGGAGTCTTTTGGAAGGATGGACAAAGCGGCCGTATTTCCTCGCAGGAGGACTGAATCCGGAGAACATACCGGAGGCAATACAGCGAATACACCCTTGGGGAATTGACCTGAGCAGTGCAGTGGAGACAGATGGAAAGAAAGATTGTGGGAAAATTCTTCAAACTGTGAAAACTGTGAGAAATTTTGAAAGCAGTAAACATTTTTTGGAAAATAAAAGAGTATACAAGTAAATGAATAAATTTACTAAAACAATAGAAACAAGAAAGAAGGAGAGACAACCATGACAAAAGGAAGATACGGAATCCATGGTGGACAGTACATTCCGGAGACACTGATGAATGCAGTGATCGAATTGGAAAAGGCGTACAACTACTATAAAAATGACAAAGAATTTAATGACGAACTGAATACATTATTAAATGAATATGCAGGCAGACCGTCTCTTTTATACTATGCAGCACGTATGACAGAAGATCTTGGCGGGGCGAAAATTTATCTGAAACGAGAAGATCTCAATCACACAGGTGCCCATAAGATCAACAACGTGTTAGGTCAGGTTCTTCTTGCGAAGAAGATGGGAAAGGCAAGAGTGATCGCTGAGACCGGTGCAGGACAGCATGGAGTTGCAACAGCGACAGCGGCAGCTCTGATGGGAATGGAATGTGAAGTTTTCATGGGAAAAGAAGATACAGAGCGTCAGGCACTGAATGTATACAGAATGCGTCTTCTTGGAGCACAGGTACACGCGGTTACAAGTGGAACTGGTACTTTAAAAGATGCTGTTTCGGAGACGATGCGTGAGTGGACAAGAAGAATTGATGACACACATTATGTACTCGGATCCTGTATGGGACCGCATCCATTTCCGCAGATCGTGCGTAATTTTCAGGCAGTTATATCTAAAGAGATTAAGGAGCAGATCCTTGAAAAAGAAGGAAAACTCCCGGATGCAGTGCTTGCCTGCGTGGGAGGCGGATCCAATGCAATCGGTGCATTTTACAATTTTATCGAAGATGAGAGTGTACGACTGATCGGTTGTGAGGCAGCAGGAAGAGGAATTAATACTGCGGAAACAGCCGCAACAATCGCTACAGGAAAATTAGGAATCTTCCACGGAATGAAATCCTATTTCTGTCAGGATGAATATGGACAGATCGCACCAGTCTATTCTATTTCAGCAGGGCTTGATTATCCGGGAATCGGACCAGAACATGCAGATCTGTATGATAAAGGCAGAGCAGAATATGTAGCAATCACAGATAATGAGGCAGTTGATGCGTTTGAATATCTTTCAAGAACAGAAGGAATCATCCCAGCCATCGAGAGTGCCCATGCAGTGGCATATGCAAGGAAACTGGCACCGACAATGAAAAAAGATCAGATTATTGTTATCAATATTTCCGGTCGTGGAGATAAGGACTGTGCAGCAATTGCACGTTACAGAGGGGAGGATATCCATGAGTAAGATTCAGAAAGCATTTGAAGGAAAAAAAGCATTTATACCATTTATTACATGCGGTGATCCAGATTTAGAGACAACAGAGCAGCTTGTCTATGCGATGGAACGGGCAGGTGCATCGCTGATTGAACTGGGAATCCCATTTTCAGATCCGACAGCAGAAGGTCCGGTGATCCAGGGAGCAAATCTGAGAGCACTTTCCGGTGGTGTTACGACAGACAAGATTTTTGACCTGGTTGTAAAAATAAGAAAAAATACAGCAATTCCACTGGTATTTATGACATATGCAAATGTAGTCTTTTCATATGGAACAGAGCGGTTCATTAAGAGAGCGGCGGAAATCGGGATGGACGGTCTGATCCTGCCGGATGTTCCGTTTGAAGAAAAAGAAGAATTTGACAGGGTATGCAGAGAGTATGGGTTAGATCTGATCTCATTGATCGCACCGACTTCTCACGACCGCATCCGTATGATCGCAAAAGAAGCTTCCGGTTTCATTTACTGTGTATCATCATTGGGAGTTACAGGTACTAGAAGTGCCATTACAACAGATATCGGAGCAATGGTCGGACTGGTAAAAGAAGTGACAGATGTTCCGTGTGCGGTTGGATTTGGAATTTCCACACCAGAGCAGGCAGCTAAAATGTGCGAAAGTGCAGATGGGGCAATCGTAGGCAGTGCGATTGTAAAAATCTGTGCGGAGTATGGAAAAGACTGCGTGGAGAAAGTGGAAGAATACGTGAAAAGTATGGTGGGAGCGATATAAATTTGTATTTGTTGGAATGATACGCTTGTAAAGCAAAAGACTTCTTTATGGCGAAGAGGACGCGGAAATCAGAGATATTCCTTCGCAGTGCAGGCCCGCTTTACCTCAGCCC
>ERZ812616.1977-NODE-1977-length-19332-cov-7.065778_pt1 | contig 19332 bp, 16 predicted proteins | sample MGYA00376249_ERZ812616 | MGnify/ENA primary metagenome ERZ812616 (study PRJEB26924, sample SAMEA4378265) | human gut metagenome | biome: human gut; feature: human-associated habitat; material: faeces | place: China | collected 2013 ... | reverse complement strand
GCTGAAGAAATCTATGGAAAAGCAAAGGAACTTGTTCCTGTACTTCCAAAGGATGACATTACAAAGCTTATTATCAAGCAGGCTGTAAACCAGCTTAACAGTGCTTCTACAACCGTTGAATCACTACGCACACTTATGAATGAAACTGCATCCAAACTCCCAGAGTATCCTATTGTTATGGCGATGAAAGGGGTTGGTGCTTCGCTTGGTCCTCAATTGATGGCTGAGATTGGTGATGTTTCCCGTTTTACCCATAAAGGTGCTATTACTGCTTTTGCCGGTGTAGATCCCGGTGTTAATGAATCGGGAAGTTATGAACAAAAAAGTGTTCCAACTTCAAAACGAGGTTCCTCTGATCTTAGAAAGACTTTATTTCAGGTAATGGATGTCTTAATAAAAACACACCCACAGGATGATCCTGTGTATCAGTTCATAGATAAGAAACGGGCACAAGGCAAGCCTTATTATGTCTATATGACTGCAGGTGCCAACAAGTTTCTAAGAATCTATTACGGACGAGTGAAAGAATATCTTTCATCTCTTCCAGAATCCTAATCATCATTATAATTCTCAGACCAGCACTGGTGTGGTGGTCTTATTTTGATACCTAATTTTCAACCTGTATAAAATTTTCAATGTTCTTCAATTTAGCCTTGACTTTTTATTTGCAGGCTATCTTATAGACTCAATTATCATATCAATAACAGAACCAACAGCTCTTTTAATATCATTGCCTTCCCATCCAAGTTTCCAATCATTCTCTGAATACACATCAGAAACAACATATATATCTGTTGCCACACATTTTCTATAATTAGCTATTGTAAACAAACCAACACCTTCCATTTCAACGCAAAGTGCTCCTTTTGTTTCTTCACTTTCCGGCCAGATTTTTAAGACAGCATTATCTAGCGAATATTCTTTTCCGCCGACAATTGCCTGAATATTCTCAGGAAACTCCAGTTGTCTCATTTCTCCTATACTATGCTATATGTAAAGACTTAATCAAAAAATCTACGACACTCTTTTGATATTGATCTTTTATGATATTTTCTTTGCTTTCTTCAATACTTCCATCAACAAAATATTTGCCGTTTTCTTTATTGATTGATAATGAATCAAGAGGCCATCCTTCAAATCTTTTTGATGAAGCTTTATCAATCATATAGAATAATCCGTTTTTTTGAGCTGCCATATTGTCCATAAACGATGAAATTACTCCTTGATTATAAACTGCAATTCCATCTAGGTAATATGCTGTGACTTTCCCTCCAAGCCCTGCAATAAGTTTTGAATAGTAATCAATCATCTCTTCATCTGACAGTCTATCCATATTCATAGGTGTTCTAATATTTAGTCCCGGCTGACGCAAATCCCCAAAATCCAGTTCTTCAAAATATAATCCAGAATCATTACAAATAACAACATCAAAGTATTGTCCATAAAACTCTGCTTTCATAATAGCATTTTCTTCTGGTGTATTCCCCATTTCCTCAGGTTCTTCTATAACTTCGATATCTCTTAAAGTAATAAATTCAATATCATACCCTTTTAACAAATCCGAAAATCTTTTTACCTTTGATGGATTTGTTGTTCCTAATAAAACCCTCATATCGTCATACTCCTAAACTAAATCATCTTAAAAGCTTTCAACGCTTCTACTATTGCCTCTTCCTTCTCCTTTGGACACTTAGGCTGTCTGGAATCATCTGACTTAGGCTTGTTATAATTTTCTCGCTCTATAATCCCATACTTAGCCTTAACCTGTGCAATATACAGATTTGAAACTTTCATTCCATCATTATGCTCAGCCACGTATGCTTTGATTTCCTCATAGGTTGCCTTACTCTCCGCAGATGTCAAATCCAGTTCATCTATATCCAGTCTCACATTCACATGATGCTTCGCTTCATGAAGTTTGGACAATAAGCATACCGTCTCTACATGCACACTCATCGGAAACATATCAGTCGCCTTCACCTTCCTGATCTCATACCCATTCTCCCGCAGATACTTCACATCCCGAGCCAAAGTCGCTGAATCGCAGCTCACATATACGATCCTCTCCGGCTCCATCTGAACCATCGTATCCAGTACGCTTCTCTCACATCCTTTTCTCGGTGGATCGACTACGATCACATCCGCTCTCGCATGCTCTCCCGGATGCTCTTTTGCATAATCCGCATAATACTCCGGCAGCACTTCTTCTGCCTTTCCTACAAAAAACTCCGCGTTTGTAATCTCATTGATCTCAGCATTATGCTTTGCATCTTCAATTGCCTGCGGCACGATTTCCACGCCGTAAACTTTCTGTGCTTTCTGCGCAAGGAAAAGGGAAATCGTCCCGATACCACAATACACATCCCAAACCGTCTCTTTTCCAGTAAGCCCGGCGTATTCCAGTGCGGTTCCGTAAAGTACCTCTGTCTGTACCGGATTCACCTGATAGAAAGACAGCGGTGAAATCTGGTATTTGACATTACCGATATAATCGGTGATATACGTCTGTCCCCAGAGCGGACAAACCTTTGATCCCATGATCACATTCGTCTTTTCTTTATTGATATTATAAGTAATACTTGTCATTCCCGGAATCTTTGTCAGCTTTTCCAACAATTTTTCACTGCTGGGAAGCTTATCCCCGTTAATGATCAGACAAACCATGATCTCTTTTGTTGTAAATCCATACCGGACCAGGACATGGCGCACCAGCCCTTCGTGCCGTTCCTCATCATATGCAGAAATCTTCTCTTCCCGCATGTAGTCCAGAATCTGATCCAGGATCACTTTATTCTCCGGTACTCCAAGTACGCAGTCCCTGTTCGGAACCGGGATGATCTGATGGGTTCTTCCAGCATAGAATCCGGCAATCAAATTCCCTGCTTTATCCACTCCGATCGGGAACTGTGCTTTATTCCGGTAACGGAACGGTTCCTCCATTCCTGCGATCGGCTCCATGATCTGATCCAGCAATTCTTCTTCCACACTGCCAAGACGGATCAGGTTATTTCTTACTTTTGTATTTTTAAACTCCAGCTGTTTCCGGTAATCCATCTCCTGAATCTGGCATCCGCCACAGCGTCTTGCCTCCGGACAGCGTGCAGATACACGAAATGCGGATTCTTTTACAATCCGCATTAATCTCGCATATCCGTAGTTCTTTTTTGCTTTCATTACTTTTACTTCAACGGTATCTCCGATGACTGCATCCTTGATAAACAGAGTATATCCATCAACCTTTCCGATTCCTTCACCACCGATTCCGATATCTGTAACTTCTACCGTCACTACGTCATTTTTCTTCATTTTTATACTCATCTTTCTTTCAGAACTTCTCTTAGATACTGGTCTTTCTTAAGTTAGATTCAAACAGACGGTTATAACCTAACCAGTCCTTTGTATCTTTTGCCTTAAAAATCTCTGTCAGTGTCTGCATCTTTGCATCAGCATTATCTGCACAATTAAGTGCCATTGCTTCAGCAAGCGCCGGTTTCTTCGGCGAACCGTATTCGAGTTCTCCGTGATGCGCTACGATACAGTGCTTTAATTCGCTGGCAAGCTTCTTTGGGAAATCCGGGATCTCACGAATTGCATCATCCAGCATTTCCACACCGATCACAATATGACCGAGTAGCTGCCCATCATCGGTATAATCATTATCCGGGAACAGGGAAAGTTCCTGTGTCTTTCCGATATCATGACACATTGCCGCTGTATACAGAAGATCCTTATTCAGGATCGGATATGCCCCTGCCATATATTCACAGAATTTCACTACGCTTAATGTGTGCTCCAGAAGTCCTCCGGCAAATCCGTGATGTACACTCTTTGCTGCAGAATGTGCCTTGAAGCTCTTGATAAACTGTTCATCATTTACAAAATAATACCGGATCACCTGCTGCAGATACGGGTTCTTCACCTGCTTTCCATAACGCATCAGTTCTTCATACATTCCATCCACACTTTTCTCGCTGGTCGGCATATAATCCGCCGGATCGTATTCTCCCTCGTCTGCTACACGGAGCTGCTTGATGTTCATCTGAAGATTGCCGTTATAGCTGATGATCTCCCCGTAAACTTCAATAAAATCTTTTTCGCTGTAATCTGCAATTCCATTTGAATTCGGATCCCAGATCTTTCCATCTAAAGTTCCTGTCTTGTCCTGAAGGATCAGGTTGTCATATGGTTTTCCGTTCCTTGTCTCCGCACTTCTTTTCCCTTTGCAAAGATACGTATTTCTGATTGTCTCGCCTTCGTGTAATGTCTCAATATATCTCATGTCATTCCTCTTCCTGCTCTATATTTTAAATTTATGGTTGCTTTTTATCTGCAAATCTATTCTTTACTTCCAACTGTCACATCAAATGTTACATCAACATAACCATCTGCGCCACGCCTCTGCCCTTTGATCCTGATCTGTGTACCGGTTCCGGCTTCTGCGATCTGTTTATGAAGTCCTGCTATACCGGTGATATCTGTCTTGTTAATCTCTGTGACCACATCACCATTCTGGATCCCCGCCTGCATCGCAGGCGAATCAGCCTCTACTTCCCTGACATAAATGCCTTTCGGGATTCCCTGTTCGCCGGCAAGCTTCTCCGTCACTACAACTCCGTGAACGCCAATATACGGAACTCCCTGTCCATTTGCCAGAAGTTCGATCTCTTCCTTGATATCCGAAATCGCATAGGCACTTACAAGATTTCCGTCTCTCTGCAGTTCTGACTGGTCACAGATTCCAATCACTTCACCCGCCGTGTTAAACAGAATTCCGCTCCCTTTTTCACTTCCTGCAATATCTGTATCAAGCAGCCGGTACTGCCCGTCCGCCACTGTCCGGTAATTTCTGGTGGAACTGATGATCCCATATCCGACACCACCTGCATATCCAAACTGCTCACCAAGAACGATCACGCCGTCCCCACGGTTCACTGCATTAGAATTACCAAGCATCGCCGTCTGGATCTGGTTCCTCGTACTATCCGACAGATCTGATCTCTTAATCGCAATGATCGCAAGTCCAAGATTCCGGTCCTGCTTTTTCAAAGTTGCGTTATATGTAGTATTATCTGAAAATGTGGCTTTCAGTGCTTCTGCATCTTTTACAATTCTTGCCGGTGCCGCAATCAAAAGATCTGCTCCATTATCCCAGAAAATAACTCCCGATACAGCCTGCTCCCCTGCATTCTCCCAGCCTTCATCCCGGTGCACGGCATAGATCTCAACCACACTTTTTCCTGCTGACAATACCACCTGGTATAATGCATGGTTCATCTCCTGATAATCTTCGACAGTTAGATCCGGATACTGAATCTCTTCTTCCTGTGCTTCCTGATCCTTGGTATCCGTCTCATTCTCAACCGGAGTTTCCTCCTGATCCAGCGGAATCGTTACCTTCTCTCCGCCCAGATGTGTCATCGCCCATGGGCGAAGGGCATAAAACGCAAGACCTGCTGCAAGTCCAAAAATCAGTCCTCTTCCTGCAAGCCTGCACAGATTTCCCATGATTCCTTTTTTACTTCGCTGTTCATCTTTTACTGTTTCCTGCAAAAACGAATATTTTTCTTCCTCACTGTCGTGCGGTTCTTCGTTATGCTTATTCTCCCGATTATCAGACATTGTGCTTCTCCTTAGGCCTCCGGAGTGCTTTCAGCCACACCTGGTTTTAGTATACATGATTCCCCGCAAATGTTCAACGAAATTTCACCTTTCCACTTTCATTTAGACGGTAAATAAGTTAGAATAGAACCAGAAAAAATATGAGGTATAAATGTATTATGAATCAAAAATCTTTAACAAAATTGGAATTTCCAAAAATTATAGAGATGCTGACCGATCACACTTCTTCCCCTGGCGGAGCTTCATTCTGCCGACGGATCAAGCCGATGACCGACCTTAACAAAATCATCACTGCACAGGAACAGACTGCCGCAGCATTTACCCGCATTGTAAAGAAGGGAATTCCTTCTTTCAGCGGCTGCTATGCTGTCTCCGACTCTCTTAAGCGCCTGGAGATCGGAAGTGCCTTAAGCGCACCGGAACTCCTCCGGATCGGCAAGCTTCTTCAGACAACCGCCCGGATCAAATCCTACGGCCGTCATGAAAATGCAGACGATCAGGCAGATTGTCTGGATGTATATTTTGAACAGCTTGCGCCGCTTACACCACTTTCTGCCGAAATTGACCGCTGCATTCTTGGTGAAGATGAGATCAGCGATGATGCCAGCAGCAAATTAAAGCAGATCCGCCGCAGTATTAACGGCATGAATGACAAAATCCATTCTACCATGACCGGACTTTTGAACGGTTCCATGCGCACCTATCTCCAGGATGCCATTATTACCATGCGTGGCGACCGTTACTGTCTCCCGGTAAAAGCCGAGTACCGCAGCCAGGTAAATGGTCTGATCCATGACCAGTCAGCAACCGGCTCCACACTTTTCATTGAGCCGATGGCCGTTGTCAAACTGAACAATGATCTGAAAGAATTATATGCTCAGGAGCAGGAAGAAATCCAGGTGATCCTTGCCCGCCTCAGTGTGGATGCAGCTGAATATATTGAAGAAATCCGTCTGAACTACAAAGCACTTGTAGAACTGGATTTTATTTTTGCAAAAGGTGCACTGGCACTGGATATGAACGCCAGCCGCCCAGTCTTTAACACCGAAGGCCGGATCCGGATCCGTGAGGGAAGACACCCTCTTCTGGATCGTAAAAAAGTTGTTCCGATCAGTCTGACACTTGGAGATACCTTTGATCTTCTCGTCATAACCGGTCCGAATACAGGTGGTAAGACCGTTTCCCTCAAGACTGTGGGACTTTTTACCTTGATGGGCCAGGCAGGTCTGCACATTCCTGCACTTGACCGTTCAGAACTTGCTGTATTTAACCAGGTTTATGCTGATATTGGTGACGAACAGAGTATTGAACAGTCTTTAAGTACCTTCTCTTCTCACATGACAAATGTGGTTTCTTTCCTAAATCATGTGGATGAGAATTCATTAGTCCTTTTCGATGAACTTGGTGCGGGAACCGATCCGACTGAAGGTGCTGCACTCGCTATCGCCATTCTGTCACATCTGCATAACCGTGGAATCCGCACTATGGCAACGACACACTACAGCGAACTGAAGGTATTTGCTCTTTCTACTCCGGGAGTAGAAAATGCCTGCTGTGAATTTGACGTGGAGACATTAAGCCCTACTTACCATCTTCTGATCGGTATTCCTGGAAAAAGTAATGCTTTCGCGATTTCCGAAAAACTCGGCCTTCCGGATTATATCATCCAGGATGCCAAAACGCATCTGACCGAGGAGGATGAATCTTTTGAAGATCTCCTTACTGATCTGGAACAGAGCCGCAAGACCATCGAAAAAGAGCGGGAAGAGGTTGCTTCTTACCGCCGCGAGATGGAGCGTCTCAAGTCCGAACTCAAGCACCAACAGGAAAAGCTGGATACACAGCGCGACCGGATCATTCGTGAGGCAAATGCCAGAGCAACCGACATTGTTCAGGAAGCCAAAGATTTTGCTGATGAGACAATGAAGAACTTCCGCAAATTCGGCAAAGCCAGTATTTCCGCTTCCGAGATGGAAAAAGAAAGAGAACGGATCCGTAAGCAGCTTTCCAAAACTGAAAATAAAAACCGTCTGGAAAAGAAAAAACCTTCCAAAGCTTACAAGGCAAGCGATTTCCATCTGGGCGATTCTGTAAAAGTACTGAGCATGAATCTGACCGGAACGGTAAATTCACTACCGGATGCCAAAGGCAACCTGTTTGTCCAGATGGGTATTCTCCGGTCACAGGTCAATATTTCCGATCTCGAACTGATCGAAGAACCGCTTACGGTTACTGCAAAGCAGATGCGCAAAACCAGCAGTGGCAAGATGAAGATGGGCAAATCCATGCATGTCAGTCCGGAGATCAATCTTCTTGGCAAGACAGTCGATGAAGCAGTTGCCGAACTTGACAAATATCTGGATGATGCCTATATCGCACACTTAAGTCCGGTACGAATTGTACACGGGAAAGGAACCGGCGCACTCAGGAACGGGATCCATCAGTATCTGCGCCGCCAGAAACATATCAAATCCTTCCGGCTGGGAGCTTTCGGGGAGGGCGATGCCGGTGTAACTATCGTAGAATTCAAATAATCATTGGGGGAACTATCATGGTGACTAAACAGAAAATCTTAATTGTAGATGACGACGAGAATATTGCAGAACTGATTTCTCTCTACCTTACAAAGGAATGCTTCGATACGATGATCGTACACGACGGGGAAGAAGCTCTTACCGCATTTGAATCCTATCAGCCAAACCTGATGCTGCTCGACCTGATGCTTCCGGGCATCGATGGCTATCAGGTCTGTCGCGAGATCCGCAGTAAGCACAATACCCCAATCATTATGCTTTCCGCAAAAGGAGAAGTATTTGACAAGGTGCTCGGTCTGGAGCTTGGTGCTGATGATTACGTCTTAAAACCATTCGATTCCAAGGAGCTTGTCGCAAGAGTAAAAGCGGTACTCAGACGCTATCAGCCTGCCAAACCAGAAACTCCTGCCGCCAGCCGCGGAAAGGTTGTTGACTATCCGGGAATCGAGATCAATCTTACCAATTACGCAGTAAACGTTGATGGTAAGAATGTAGATATGCCACCAAAAGAACTGGAACTTTTGTATTTCCTCGCCTCTTCACCAAACCAGGTATTCACACGCGAGCAGCTCCTTGACCAGATCTGGGGTTATGAGTATGTCGGCGACACCCGTACCGTTGATGTTCATATTAAGCGTCTGCGCGAGAAGATCAAGGATCATCCTTCCTGGGGACTTAGTACCGTCTGGGGAATCGGTTACAAATTTGAGGTGAAGTAATGAAAAGTACTCTTTACCTTAAATTTATCCTCTTATATATTATTCTCGGATTTTTAAGTATTTTTACAGTGGCATCCCTGTCATCCACACTGACAACCCATTATCTGGAAAGCAGCATTTCCGGCAATATGTATCAGTCGGCGAATCTGCTTGCATCCAATTATCTGCCGGACTATTTTTCCGAAACCATTACTCTGGCAGATGTTTATACACAGCTCAATGGTATGAGCGATTATCTGAATTCAGATATCTGGTTTGTTGATAATGAGGGATCTTTGCTTGCATCTGCCAAATCCGGCGATGTATCGTATGCCCCTTCCCGGATTGAAAATTTTGATCCTGCCGAATCCGGTGGCTCCACTTATCTGACCGGTGATTATCACGGGTACTTCAACTCAGAAATGATCACCGTGATTGCTCCGGTCACAGAGAATTTTTCAACCCACGGATATCTACTTGTACATAAGCCTTACTCGCAGATCACAGACGCACATTCTGTTCTGATGCGTAACACGTATATCGTGATTCTGATCATTTATGTGCTCTCATTCATTATTTTGCTGGGTGTACATTTTCTGATCTACCGCCCGCTCGTCAAGATTACGAATGCAGCAAAGCAGTATGCTTCCGGCAATCTGGATGTTGTCATCCCGGTTAATACGCAGGATGAGATAGGATATCTTTCCGCATCTCTCAACTACATGTCTTCCCAACTGAAAGATATGGAGGATTACCAGAAGAAATTTGTGGCAAATGTATCCCATGATTTCCGTTCTCCTCTGACTTCCATCAAGGGCTATGTTGAAGCCATGGCGGATGGCACGATTCCACCTGAAATGCAGGGCAAATACTTAAATATCATCTTATTTGAAACAGAACGTCTTACTGACCTTACACGCGATCTGCTGACATTGAATGAATTTGATACGAAGGATCTTCTTCTTAATAAAACAGATTTTGATATTCACGAAGTGATCCGTAACACAGCAGCTTCTTTCGAAGGTACCTGCACTGCCAAAAAAATTTCTATCGAACTTCTTCTGGCAACTCGTACCCTGTATGTACATGCTGACCGGCACAAAATCCAACAGGTTCTATACAATCTGCTGGACAACGCGATCAAATTCAGCAATCCGGAGTCTACGATCACGATTGAAACCACACCGCGCGGTGACAAAGTATATACTTCCGTCAAAGATTATGGAATTGGCATTCCGAAATCAAGTATCAACAAAATATGGGAACGTTTTTACAAAAGCGATCTCTCCCGCGGAAAAGACAAAAAAGGAACCGGACTTGGGCTTTCGATCGTAAAAGAAATTATTCAGGCACACAATGAAAATATCAATGTGATCAGTACCGAGGGCGTTGGAACAGAATTTATCTTCTCCCTTCCACTGACGAAAAAATAGCAAAAAGAAACGGTTGTAGCCGGCATAAATAATATGTCACTCACAACCGTTTTTATATAAAAATGTCTGAAACCCATTTCCCACAGATTTCAGACATTTCTTCTTACTAATAAAGCATCTTCTTAATCGAATCTTTATTCATATTATCTTTTGTAACCCAGGTATATCCGGTACTTACCATTGCTTCATTTCCCTGACCAAGCACTGCTCTTGCGCAGGCAACAACCGTTGCGTAGCCGATTCCGTATGGGTTCTGAACGATCAGTCCATCAATCTTCCCATCTTCCAGAAGCTTCATCTGATCCTCCCCGCCGTCAAAGCTCACTACCTTGATTCGGTCTTCCCCTGTTGTTTTGTCCATAGAGTCCAGAACATTCACCACAAGGTCTGCTACTGTTTCATTGGTTGCAAAAATTCCTTTTACATCCGGATACTTTTCAAGAAGATACTTGATTGCATCCTGCTGTGCCGTCTGGGTATCCCGGCTATCTGCGTTCTCTTCCTCTGCTTTTTGCACATTATCTGCAGTCTCCTGGGAATTCTTTTCAGATGAATCTGCATTGATCTCTTTCGAGATCGCATCCAGATCATCCAGATGCCAGATCTCTGCAACCGTTACATTCGGATCATTCTTTTCCACTTCCTGTACAAATCCCTGCTCTCTTTCTTCAGAAGAAGTAGACTTGGAGTCATGTGCGATTACAAGGATCTGACCACTCTCACCGATACTGTTGCACAGCTTACTTGCTGCTGTTGCAGCGGCAGTTGTATTATCTGTATCAATCATGGATACAATATTCTGATAATCGGTCCCGGAATCAAATGCTACGATCGGGATCCCATTCTCTGCAGCAAGATCAAACTGAACCTCACATGCCCCTGAATCAACTGCTGCGATCCCGACCGCAACCGGATACCGTGCAAGCTCCTCATCCAGAATATTTACCTGATCATCTACATCATTCTCTGTCTCCGGCGCAGAATAAACAAGCTTTACTTTATCATTCCCTTTATATCCCAGGTTTGTATTAATATCCGCTACCGCCTGCTTTGCACCTTCCTGAACAGCTTTCCAGTATGCGGAAGAACTTCCTCTTCCTATAATAGAAATCGAGCTTCCTTTCTCCAGATTCAGTCCCTGCACATTGCCATATGCAGATGGCTGTAAAACATCCAGGTTACTCTGATGCTCATTCTCTTCCCTTGTCTCATGGCTGAATGTCTGCTCTTTTCCTGTACCTGCATCATTCTTGCTTCCAGTTCCACATCCACCAGTCAAAAGTGCCACACAAAGTACAGCCGAAAGTATACTCCACCGTTTTTTCATAAATCCACTCCACTTTCTCTATCTTAAAATCAGTTTCATTATTGGTTATAAAATGGTACAGTACCCACTATACACCAAATCGCCCGGGAAAGGTAGAAAAATTTCTTAAGATTTCATAAATTCTTTTTGTTTTCATTTGTAAGTTTTATATTACTAACCTTTTGGTTTTATATTTCTAACCAAAGAAATGCCTATTTCGCGCTATTAGTTTGACATTTCTAACTCGATTGTATCTATTTTTAAGCATAAATTCCTCTTGTATATTTTCAAGTTCTGTATTAGAATAAAGTTATGCGAAAGGCATATCGATTTTAACTTTTTCATAATAATAAGGAGGATACATATCATGGCACACGTAATTTCAGACGAATGTGTAAGCTGCGGAGCTTGCGAAAGCGAATGTCCAGTAGGAGCAATCTCTATGGGTGCAGATCATATGCAGATCGATGCTTCTGCATGTGTTGACTGTGGTGCTTGCGAATCAGCATGTCCTACAGGAGCAATCAGCGCTGAGTAATCAGAACACGTAGATTGAATAAGACAGTAAGAAAGAGACGGTTTTCATCTGAAGATCGTCTCTTTTTATGTATACGTCTGAACCAAATACAGATCCAGTAAGCATCATCCTATCTGACATTCTTCCCTCTGCAACATTTGTCGAACGATTTTTCTTTCCATCTCTTCTTCTTATGCTACAATAGACTTGTACTCAATCTATATCACATACTTATTTTAATAAGGGGGTTATCGTATGGGCGACGTTCATTACATGATCTCAGAAGCTGCCAAACACGTTGGCGTAGAATCACATGTTCTTCGCTACTGGGAGGAAGAGCTTGATCTTCCGATCGGACGCACTGAGATGGGACATCGGCACTATACGGAAGAAGATATACAGCTTTTTAGCTGTATCAAAGAACTCAAAGAACAGGGACTACTCCTGAAGGAGATCAAACAGCTCCTTCCGGACATGCTTCGCACAAAAGCACTTCTGAAGGCCAGAAAATCGGATGCACCAAAGGCTGCCGCTTCGATAAACGAAGTTGCTGACCCCCAGGATCCGGCTCTTTCTGTTTATACAGCAGACAACCTTTCTCTTTCTGTTTATCAGCCTCTGCTCGAAGAGTCTCTCCGAAAAATTCTTTTGGAAAACAACCAGATCCTGGAGGGGTCTCTCGGCAAATCCGTATCTGAAAAAGTAACAAAGGAAATGGATTTTCTTTTACAGGCAAAAGAACGCCTGGAAGAAGACCGTTACCGGAAGCTTGATCATTTACTTCGTCAGCAGCAGGCGCTCCGGAAAGAAGCTTCAAAATCTGGCGCCGGACATTACCTGCGGAAATTATTTGGCGAAACCACATAAAAGTCAAAAGACAGCGAACAGTTTTGATTCTGTTCCCTGTCTTTTTCATTTCATAATTTCTCATTCCCCATCCACAACTTTTCGTTCTGAATTGGCAAATTTCGTGTACTGCGGAAGCCATGTAAGCGTTACGGTTCCAATCGGACCGTTTCTCTGTTTGGCAATAATGATCTCTGCCTCATTGACATGCTCCGTATCCTTATTATAATAATCATCTCGATAAATGAACATAACCACGTCGGCATCCTGCTCGATTGCTCCGGACTCACGCAGATCAGAAAGCATCGGTCTGTGATCTGGTCTCTGCTCAACTGCACGGCTCAGCTGTGACAGTGCAATGACCGGCACACTTAATTCTCGGGCAAGCGCTTTTAAGGAACGGGAAATATCGGAAATTTCCTGTTGACGGGACTCATTACGTCCACCAACACTTCCGCTCATCAACTGCAGGTAGTCGATGATGATCAGCTCAAGATTATGTTCCATTTTATATTTTCTGCATTTGGAACGCATTTCCGAAATCGAAATACCCGGTGTATCATCAATGATCAGGTTCGATCTTCCAATTGTTCCGGCACCTTCGATCAGCTTTTCCCAGTCAGAATCCTTCAGATTACCGGTTCTTAAAAGCTGTGCATCTACATAGGATTCCAGCGAGAACAGACGGTTTACCAGCTGTTCCTTTGACATTTCCAGACTGAATATGGCAACTGTACGGTTCTGTTTAAACGCCACATGCTGTGCAATGTTCAGTACAAACGCCGTCTTACCCATAGAAGGACGGGCTGCGACCAGGATCAGATCGGAGGGCTGCAGACCGGATGTCTTGTAATCCAGGTCAATAAATCCAGTCGGAATTCCTGTAACAGTTCCCTTACTCTTAGATGCTTTCTCAATTTTCTCAAGGGCATTTAACACTACCTGCTTGATCGGCACGTATTCACCGTTTCCTCCGCGGTTCTGCACCAGCTCAAAAACCTGCTTCTCTGTCCTTTCAAGGATCGCCTCCAGCGGCTCCTGCCCCTGATAACATTCATCCGCAATCGCTTCATTCATCTTGATCAGACGCCTCAACGTTGCTTTTTCAGAGACGATCTCAGCATAATACTTTACATTTGCCGAGGTTGGAACTGCTGTTACCAGATCCCGGACAAATTCAAGACTACTGATCTCTTCCGGAACAGCTTTTTCACGCAGACGGTTCTGCAATGTAATCAGGTCAACGGGTTTTCCCTCATTAAAAAGTTCTATCACTGAATCGAAAATTACACCATATGCCTTTTGATAAAAGTCGTCTCCACAAATGATCTCGGCAGCTACTGTAATCGCATCCCGGTCCATCAGTATCGCTCCAACAACAGACTGCTCTGCCTCTATGCTGTGTGGCGGTACTCTCTTAATGAGTGCTTCATCCATGTCTCAGATCCTCCTAAGCTTCCCCAACGTGCACTTTTAATTCAGCAGTCACTTTCTGGTGAAGTTTGACCGGTACAAGATGCATTCCAGGTGTACGGATCGCTTCTTTGATCTGGATCTTTTTCTTATCAAGATCATATCCAAGCTGTTCTTTTACTGCAATTGCAATTTCCTTTGAAGACACAGAACCGAATGTTCTTCCACCTTCCCCGGTCTTGATCTTGAGTTCTACTTTTGTTGCCTCTAATTTCTTTGCAAGTTCCTGCGCTGCTTCCAGATGCTCCTGTGCAACCTTTTCTTCATTCTGTTTCTGAAGCTTTAAGTCATTTAAATTCTTTCCATTTGCTTCCAGTCCAAGGTTTTTTTTGAAAATGAAGTTTCTTGCATATCCGTCACTTACATTTACAACCTCGCCTTTTTTCCCAAGGGATTTTACATCTTCCAATAAAATAACTTTCATCTTAAATATCTCCTTCTTCTATCATAATATCAATTGTCTTTTTCAGAGTTTCAATCGCTCTTTCCATATCGGAATATGGGAACTGGGCACCGGCAGTGTTGATATGACCGCCTCCGCCGAGCCGCTCCATAATGATCTGTACATTGATCTCATCAATGGAACGTGCACTGATGTAAATCTTACCATTATATTCAGTCAGTACAAAAGAAGCCTTGATCTCCTCAATATTGAGAAGCTCATTTGACGCCTGTGCTCCGATAATAGTGGGACTTTCAATTCCCAGATGTTCGCCTCGCGCGATCGCAAATACATCCCGATATACCTCAGCACTGCTGATTACTGCAGCTTTTGCCCGGTAAGATGCCATATCATCACGGAGGAGTTTTCTTACATAAGTAACATCTGCGCCACATCTTCTCAGGTACGCAGCTGCTTCAAAGGTCCGGACTCCTGTTCTGGACATGAAATTGTTGGTATCAACCAGAATACCTGCATACATACTGTTCGCTTCCATGGAATTCAAACGCAGATCATCGCCGATATACTGAAGAACCTCTGCTACCATCTCACACGCCGAGGAAGCATATGGCTCGATATACGACAGAACCGCATTCTCAATCACTTCATCACTCTGTCTGTGGTGGTCCAGAACTGCAATCGTCTTCGTTAAACGAAGCAGGCGTTCACATTCTGTCATCTTTGGCTTATTGGTGTCAACAACAACTACCATTGTATTGTCATCTGCCAGTTCCTCCGCCTCATGGGAAGTCACAAACAGATCATCCGGATACTTCGGATCATCAGTAAATGCTTCATAAAGCGGTCTGAGTGTCACAGAAATATCGTTCAGGACAATATTGACTTTCTTTTCCATCGCACTTGCTGCCCGGTAAATACCGATTGCCGCACCAAATGAATCCACATCTGCCATCTTATGTCCCATTACGATCACACGCTCTTTTCCGGTGATAAACTCCCGGAGTGCTTCTGCTTTTACTCTTGCTTTTACCCGGGTATTCTTAGAAGTCTGCTCACGCTTTCCGCCATAATAGCTGATTCCCTTGTTATTCTTCACAACTACCTGATCTCCGCCTCTTGCAAGTGCAAGATCGATCGCTATACGGGCATAATTATATCCTGCAGCATAGGTATCTGTACTGAGTCCAAGCCCAATACTTAGTGTAACCGGAATCTGATTGCCGATACTGACTCCTTTTACTTCATCAAGTAAAGAAAAACGGTCTTTTTCCATTCGATTGAAGCTTTCTTTTTTAATTACAACAAAATATTTGTCTTTCTCAAGCTTCTTCACAATACCAGAAAAATCCGCAATATACTGGTTGATCTTACGGTCGATCAATGCCACCAGAAGAGACTGCCTTACTTCCTCGACACTTTCCATGACCTCTTCATAGTTATCAATGTAAACCAGTCCGGCCACCAGCCGCTGCTCTTCATTCGCCCGGATATACCGGTTCAGCTCTGTCACATCCTGAAGATGTATCGCAATAAAATATTCCTTTTCCTCCGGTATCTCCAGAAGCTGCTCTGTCTCACTGAAACCTTCGACCGATACGCACTGGATCTCAGCCTGATAATCTCTGTCAAGATAATTGAATTCCAGGCTTACCGATTCATTGTCTTCCTTTGGAAATACGCCCCGGTTCAACTCCGGAATATATTTACTCAGATAGGTATCCTTCCGGATAGTCGTCCCAAGGACTTCCCGGAACTGTGTGTTCGTCCAGATGATTTTTCCATCATCCAGTAAAATCGCATACGGAATCGAAAGTTCCTTCAGAAGTGTATTCTGGACAATCCCGTACTGCGCTGCAAACTCTACCATGTCTGCCAGAATCAGAGACTTGTTGTAAAAATACATAATGCCAATGACGACTGCATAAACCAGCACAAACGCACTCATAAGCAGCCCGGCCTTTCGATCCATCCTGAAGATCCAGATATTCATCAGGATAAGGAAAAGAATCATAATTCCCGGCCATTGCATATACAATTTCAGTTGTCCCTTTAACTTTATATCCTTTTTCATCTTTCAGCCCTCTTAAAACCTATAGATATTTGTATTATATCACCTTTCCGGATATTAGGGAACTAAAAAATGTGCCAGGGCAACGTTCACCCTGACACATTTTTCTTTCTTTTTTTTAAGCTTCGTATCCATTCGGATTCATTGTCTGCCATCTCCATGAATCCTCACACATCTTGTCGATTCCGCGTTCTGCAACCCATCCGAGCTCGTTCTTTGCTTTTTCTGCATTACAGTAGCATGTTGCGATATCTCCGGCTCTTCTTGGCTTAATCTGGTAAGGGATCTCTTTTCCACATGCTTTTTCAAATGCATGCAATACATCCAGTACTGAATATCCCACTCCGGTTCCAAGATTATAAATGCTTACGCCTGATTTTTCCTGGATCTTCTTCAGCGCCTTTACGTGTCCAATTGCAAGATCAACCACATGGATGTAGTCTCTCACACCTGTTCCGTCCGGTGTATCATAATCATCACCAAATACCCCCAGGCATTCCAGCTTACCGATTGCAACCTGTGCAATATATGGAAGCAGGTTGTTCGGGATACCCTTCGGATCTTCTCCCATCAGTCCGCTCTCATGTGCACCGATCGGATTGAAGTAACGAAGAAGGACAACATTCCACTCCGGATCTGCCTTATGCAGGTCTGTCAGGATCTGCTCAAGCATCCATTTTGTCCATCCATAAGGATTCGTACAGGTTCCCTTCGGGCATTCTTCTGTAATCGGGATAAATGCCGGATCACCATATACCGTTGCTGAAGAACTGAAGATGATGTTCTTCACATTATGGTTACGCATAACATCACAGAGTGTAAGTGTACCTGCAATATTGTTCTGATAATATTCAAGTGGCTTTGCAACAGATTCTCCGACTGCTTTAAGTCCTGCGAAATGAATGACACATTCTACGCTTTCTTTGTCAAAAATCTGATCCAGTGCTTCTTTATCTCTGATATCTGCTTTATAAAATGTAACGTTCTTACCGGTGATCTTCTCTACACGTCTGATTGCTTCTTCAGAAGCATTGCAAAGATTATCTACTACAATAACTTCATATCCTGCATTCAGCATCTCTACACATGTGTGACTGCCGATAAATCCGGCTCCGCCTGTTACTAAAATTGCCATGATTTTTTCCTCCTGAAATTAGAATCATTTACTTTTCTTTACACACTATAGCACACATCCTGCCTATATGGAAGTGTTTTTACTAAATTATTTGTATTTTTTAGTAAATCAAATGAACTATTTACTAAATTTTAACAAATTTCTACTCTTCCCAGAGATTTTCCGGATAAAGACCTTCTTTTTTCAGATTGCGGATCGCTTCTACGACAACCGGTTTGTCTTCTTTATAAGTTACGCCGTACCATTTATCTGCCGACGGAAGAACCGCTGCTGTTGCGCGGTCTGCCTCCAGAAGATTGCTTACGACTGCCGGCAGGAAATATTCACACTTCATCGGATTTTCAGTAAGTCCTTTCTTCAGGAACTGTGGAAATTCTGCTTTCAGCTCGTCCAGTATGCTTCTCGTAAATCCCCACATATTCATGGAAACCAGTGTATCCTCTGGTAAATTTTCCCAGGTTTCTCCATCATTTTCAGTAAATGCAATCTTACCGTCACGCTTCTCAATGCGGGTTCTTTCGGTAATATTTACCAGTTCCCCCTCTTCATTGGTCGTACAGATTCCTCTTGCCACATGACCATTGTCTGTTACTGTATTCTTCAGAAGATATCCGACCATCGCATAACGATACTTATCATCATCCTCATGCTCAGACAGATAATTATAAATTGCTTCAAACGCATGTCTTCCATAATAATCATCTGCATTGATAACAGCAAATGGCCCGTCGATCTCATCAATGCAGCTGAGGACTGCATGTCCGGTTCCCCACGGTTTCACTCTGCCTTCCGGAACTTCAAAACCTTCCGGAATGTTGTTGATATCCTGAAATACATAAGAAACCTCCATATATTTTGCCATACGGTTTCCTACTGCTTCTCTGAAACTGTCTTCATTTTCTTTCTTTATAATAAAAATAACCTTCTCAAATCCGGCTCTTTTTGCATCAAACAGGGAAAAATCCATAATGATGTGTCCCTCTTTATCAACTGGATCGATCTGTTTAAGTCCGCCATAACGGCTTCCCATTCCTGCTGCCATAATTACTAAAACTGGTTTTTTCATAATTGATTCTCCAATTCTTTTTTAGATTTCAAAACTTTCTCTTTCTTATTCTAACCCCAAATGACTCCTTTTTCAATCGTCTGCCAGACAGAAAAACAGTAAAAAAACAGGACTTCCAAAATGGAAATCCTGTTCTGATCATATTCGATTAATCCTGAACGTATGGCATTAAAGCGATATGTCTTGCTCTCTTGATTGCTACTGTAAGAGCTCTCTGATGTTTTGCACAGTTTC
>ERZ812616.1974-NODE-1974-length-19358-cov-2.808579_pt1 | contig 19358 bp, 16 predicted proteins | sample MGYA00376249_ERZ812616 | MGnify/ENA primary metagenome ERZ812616 (study PRJEB26924, sample SAMEA4378265) | human gut metagenome | biome: human gut; feature: human-associated habitat; material: faeces | place: China | collected 2013 ... | reverse complement strand
CGCGGCTGGTGCCTTTGATGAGGATATTCGCGCCGATAACCGGTTCGCCAGCCTTGTCGGTCACGGTACCTGCTACCTGCCTGGTCTGGTTTTCCTGCATACGGATGACGTATTCCCTGTGATTCAAAATGATTTGTTTATTAACGACCGTGAAGGCGATATCGGTATCCTTGAACAGAAGGTCGAGCAGGTCGAGTAGCGAACGGCCTTGCAGACGCTCGCGGACGGGGGCCGACAGGTCGATCACCCGGGCGTCATATATAAAGGAATAAGCGGTCTGTTGTTCGATTGCGTCCAATACTTCGGCCAGCGTTTTCCCGTAGACATCCGTTTTAAGCACAAACGGATCGTCATGAATAACTTGCCCTTGCAACCCGACACACAGAAGCAAACCTAGCAGAAGGATGTAAATTTTCATAGAAACGTTATTTATCATGCTCTCTAATCAGAACTTATTTCGGGTAAATGTACACAATTATTGAAGAAATACAACTTTTCCAACTAAAAAAACTCGCCCGAAGGCTCCATCTTCACAGAAAGAGCACTTCAAGCGAGTCACCAATCAATTATGTTGAAATGATATTAAATCATATCTTTTCGGGCTTATTCAGCAGACGTACAGTAGTTTGCGTTTTTATCCCACCATAGGTTGGCTGCCACGTTGTCCTTGCCACCCAACATCTGGACACCTCTGTTGTATTCATCTTTGTTTACCAGGCTTTCCTTAACTGGATACTTGATACGTTTGATGAAATTCTTCGGATCTTTGATATCTTTCGAATAACCTCCAAAAACGGTTTCATCCCTGTAGATAGCAACATCCAGGCGAGGCAGGTTGAGACGGCGTTTGTCGCTCCATCCTTCCCAGGACAAGTCGGGAGTACCGGCAATGTACTTCTGGGTGATGATCTTTTCAAGAGCTGTGTTACCTGCTCCGGCCTGGTCGTCATACTTGGCACTTGTACCGGCCAGGTTCTTTTCTGTCGATGCCAGGTATTCGTCGGCTTGACTGCCTACACCCCACTTTTCGAAAGAAGAGTGTACGCCTTCTTCGTATTCGTGCTTGGCATCACCTGCCAAGATACCGCGAGCAAACAATTCAGCTTTCAGGAAGCATACTTCTTCGTATAGGAAGACGTCGTACGGGCGTGAGTTGTACTTGCCACCGTCTTTCACCAGATAACCCAGTTCAGCATAGTTCTTTACCACATAGTCGCCCTTGTTCTGTTCTTCCGAGCGAGCACCGTACGGCAGACCTTGCCAGTTACCGCCTGTGATAGAAGGCTGGAAGATCTTCGGAGCACGCGGGTCAACCTTTGCAGGGTGCACGGATGATACAGGGATCGGAGCTTCGCCTGTCAGCGTAGGAGTCGTATTTTCCACACCTGCCGGCCATGCTACGCCACCAATGTTCGTTACCAGTTTCTCAAACGATTTCGACATATTCAACGGGCCACCCCAGGTGATCTGGAACATGACGTAGTTGTAATCCTGCCCCCATGAGCCGTCGGCCTTCGGAGGCATGTAAGCATTCTGTTTCGAGTTGCTGATCAAGCCGCCGTCAGCATTTATCGCTGCCTGGGCTTGTGTCTTACAAACGTTGGGAGCCACTTCGGAAACCCGGAGAGCCAAACGCAGGCGAAGTGAATTAGCGAAGCGCTTCCAGGCATCATTGTCGCACTGGTATACGATATCGTTGCTCTTGTCCGTGAAGATACTCTTCGCGCCGGAGGTGAACATCTTCGGAGCTTCGTCGAGTTCAGCGAAATACTCCGTATAGATATCCTCCATCTCACGGTACGGAGGGTTGGCCTCCGGATCATCGCTTGGTTTGGGGAAAGGCATCGGACCGAACAGGTCGGAAGCCATAGAGTGTACATACACACGCCAGATACGTGCGAAGGCAATCGTATTTGCATAGTCTTCAGCATCCCCACGGGCCGAGAGGTCGCGGATCACAATATTCAGGGAAGCAAGCTGTTTGAGGTATTGTTCCCAGATAACCAGGTTCCACCCATCGTTCTGAACGTAGTTGGCTGTCGACCAACCGCCTCCATCGACTACCATCTGCGAGTACAAGTCAACCTGCAAGGCCTTTAAACGCTGTTCTACATCACCATCAATAATTTTACCGCCACGCACGGTACCGAGCAGGCGAGGCTCGTTCATATTATAATCGACATCGTTGGATGGCTTGTTGGGATTATCGTTCAACCCCGTCAGATCGCAACTGGACACGCCCAGTAAAAGAAGTGAACAAGCAGCTAATATCTTAACATTTTTCATAACAATTCTTTTTAAAATTAGTAGATTTTTAGAAGGCCACATTCAGGTTGAAACCTAAGCTACGCATAGTTGGCATAGAACCGTATTCAATACCTTGTGCATTACCAGAGGTGTAAGCAGCTTCGGGATCGAACCCTTTGGTCTTACTGTAGATCATAAACAGGTTGCGGGCAACGAAGCTCAGCTTTAATCCTGTGAACGGAGTCTTTGAAAGCAATGACTTCGGCAGGCTGTATCCCAGGCTCAATTCGCGTAAGCGGATATTTGTAGCATCATACATCCAAGCTTCAGTGATACCGGAAATACTTGTCCAGTACTTTTCGGCGGATACCTTCTGTGAATTCGGAGTACCGCTAGCCAGCATGCCAGGAACGACCAAACCGTCCTCACGTCCGTCGAGTGTCATTTCCAAAGAACCGTTGTTAGTACCCTGACGAATAGATCCCATATATACATCGCCTCCCTTACGCATATCAATCATAAAGTTCAAAGAGAAGTTCTTATAGGAGAAAGAGTTGTTCCATCCCAACATCCAATCCGGTTGGTTATTACCCAACAGTACCATGTCTTCCGTACGCAAAGGCACACCTTCCTCACCGATCAGTATGTTGCCATTATCGTCGCGTTGGTAAGCATATCCGTAGATGTCGCCGAAAGCACCACCTTCGTGAGCCACGATTTTCAGGAATGTAACGGAAGGATCGCTCAAGATCTGTTCTTTGGTGTCGTTAGTCAACGAAACCACTTTGTTCTTATTCTTCGACCAGTTCAGTTGAGTATCCCAAACAAAACCAGATTCAGTCATCACCGGAGTGGCGTTAAGTGCGATTTCAATACCCTTATTCTCGATATTACCTGCGTTAATCATCTTCTTCTTGAAGCCGGTTGCAGAAGGGACATCGATCTTTAGGATCTGGTCTTTTGAGTTTTTCTTGTAGTAAGCCAGGTCGATACCTACGCGGTTGTTGAAACCTTTCAGCTCAAGACCTAATTCCCAAGAGTTGATCGTTTCGTTCTTCAGGTTGGGATTAGCCATCCAATCCTCGTTATTGGCACTGAAGATACCACCTTTGATATCGTAGCCGATCTTATAATAGTCGCGCAACATGTACGGATCGGTATCGTTACCAACCTGTGCCCAAGATGCACGAAGCTTACCGAAAGAAAGGAAACCGGTGTTACCACCCATCTTATTGATCATCTGTGTAAAGATCCAGCTTGCACCCACTGACGGGTAGAAGTAGGAAGCATTGTCCTTAGGCAAGGTAGACGACCAGTCGTTACGGGCTGTCAAGTCCAGATACAGGTAATCGTCCCATGACATAGAAGTCGTTGCGTAGATAGAATTGATCTGCTTGCGTGTCTTTTCATACTCGCCACCATGTGTCTTACCGTTTGCGATAGCGTGGAAATCAGGGATGATGAACTCGCCGGAGTTCTCGGTATAAAGAGCGGTAGAGCGATACATGATGTTACCACCTACTGTACCCACGATGCCGAAACGATCCCAGTTACCTTTGGCTGTCAACAGGAAGTCGGAGTTGATTTCGTTAAATTTTTCTGATTTGGCCTGCATACTACCGTTAGTTTCCCAGTACGGTGTACCTGTTCCACGAACCCATTCATACTGAACGGTGTAGTTATCCATACCTGAACGCAGCTTCAAGCTCAACCAGTCGGTGAACGTAAAGTCCAAAGCAGCGAAGCCGATCAAACGGTCTTTCTTATCGCTGTTGGTCATACGATAGGCAGACCAGAAAGGACTCTCAGCATTTGTCTTATGGTCGATCAGGAAACCGGCAGCAGAACCATCGGCACGTTTCCAGTTGTTGGCTTCATAACCAGAATAATCGGAGAAACCCACACTACGCGGCATGCTCAGGTAATTCAGGAAGATGTTGTCGGGGTCGGTAGCCAGCTTGATACGGTTGTTGGTATGCTGGTTGATATAGTTTACTTTCATGTCGGCAGATAACCATTTGGCCAATTTAACCGTTGAACGCAAATTGATAGAGGTACGGTCGAGGCCGCTGTTAGGAACTACACCTTTGTTGTCGAGGCGAGTCACACCTGCACGGAAGGTAATATCTTCAGAGCTCTTGCTGATATCGACACTGTTCGTCCAGGAAGTACCGGTACGCAGGAAGTCTTTATACAAATTGTTGTCGCGAGCGGCATAACCGAACGAACCTAAAGCCATATCTTTTGTCGATCCGTCCATCTTCGGACCCCAGCTTCCGTATACATTATTATTATATACACCGGCAGCGCCTTGTCCGTATACGTTCTGGAAAGTCGGAGTTTGCATCGGATCTTCAGCCGTAAAGTTCAAATTGTAGTTTACGCCTACACCTTTCGACTGTGAGCCTTTTTTAGTTGTAATCATCACAACTCCGTTACCGGCACGGCTACCATACAAAGCGGCTGCGGCCGGACCTTTCAGGACAGACATGCTCTCGATATCGTCGGGCGAGATATCCGACATACCGGAACCTTTATCCACGTTACCGTTACCGTAGAAATCGTCGGTACCACCGCTGAAGTTGTCGATAGGCACACCGTCGACTACAACCAACGGCTGGTTGTTGCCCGCGATAGAGTTGTTACCACGGATCACGATACGGGTAGAACCACCTACACCAGTACCATTCTGTTTGATCTGCAAACCGGCCACTTTACCGGCCAATGCGTTGGCTACGTTGGCGTCGCGCGTCTGGGTGAGTGATTCCCCTTTCAGCTCCTGCATCGAATATCCCAACGCTTTCTTTTCGCGCTTGATACCCAAGGCGGTAACCACTACCTCCTCAATATTTTGTGTGTCTTCGCTTAATTGTACATCGATTTTGGTCTTTCCGTTGATCGCCACCGTAACGGTTGCGTATCCTATATAACTGAATTGCAGTTCTTTTCCACCTTCTACATCAAGAGTATAGTTACCATCTACGTCGGTGATTGTACCAACTGTGGTACCGGGTACCAAAACACTTACGCCGGGAAGTCCGAATCCATCATTCGTGTCCGTCACTACACCGGAAATCTGTTGAGCACTCAGGTTACAACATGCAACCAGTGCCACGATAATACCCAGTAATTTTCTTAATTCTGAGTAGTTCTTAAATAAAGAGTATCTCATATCATTTTTATTTAGGGTTACAAAGCATGCACAATGTGTGTATCATAACTTTGTGATTTTTAATAAATTAAACAATAGAAAATTAACGCTGTTCGTTTGGAGACAGCACATGAAGGTCTTATTCCTAAGTCTGTTTCATAGGCAATCATATCGTTTTAGAATTAATACTAGTTATCTATTTTGTTATTTCAATTATCGGTATTTCAGGCGTTTGACCGGAAGTAACGGGTGTTTTCTGTATCTTATATTTGATGCCGGAGGCAAGTTGGAGGTATTCCATCACCTGTGGCAGTTGTTCATCTTTAAACCTCGCCGTAATGATCGAGTGGAGAGCCGTCGAGTCTTTGACCATGAATCTCACGTGGTAATGCCTGCTCAACACTTTCAGCACCTCATCCATCGGATGATTGCGGAAGACGATTGTCCCGTCTTTCCAGGCCGTTTCGTGGTCGGTATTCACCGTTGCGACGTCTAACTGGCCGGTAGTTTTCGTAAAGGTTGCCTTTTCGTTCGGTTTTATCTTACGGGAAACGTCCTGTCCGCCAAGCGAATGTACCGATACTTTGACCGACCCTTCGACCAGAGTCGTTTCGATTTTATCTTCATCGGCGTAGGCTGCGACATTGAAAGTTGTTCCGAGCACTTCCACCGCATATTCGGAACCGGCCTGTACGATAAACGGTTTCTTTGCGTCGTGCGTCACTTTGAAATAACCTTGTCCTTCGAGAACGACCCGGCGGTTGCCAGCCACAAACTCAGACGGGTACTTCAACGAGCTGGCCGCATTCAACCATACTTGCGAACCGTCCGGCAGGTCGAAAGCGGAGACGACTCCCGGGTTGGTGCGCACTTCAACCATGCGCACCTCTTCTTTGCCTCCCTGCACCCATAGGTATGCAGATAAAACTAATATTGGGAAAAATAGAATGGCTGCCGTCCGCTGCAAAATTGAAATAACCCGATGCAGACGCGCCTTCTTATTTAGTACCTGAACCTGAGATTTGAAACGCAACAAGGCCTGGTCGGGGTCGACCGACTGCATCACCCGTACGCGTTTTACCACTTCGTGGGTGAAATAAAGTTGTTCCAGGAGCCTGGCATTCTCAGGAGAAGCAGCCTGCCACTCTTCGACAGCCGTCACACCGCTAGCCGGTAGGGTTCCGTCTATGTACTGTAATAATATGTCTTCGTTAATTGTTTCCATATTCTTCTGCTTCTATTATTAATACAATTCAGACAAAGAATGTACTAAACAGAAATGTAACTTTTTTAAGAAAAAATTCAAAATCTTTTCCGAGATCCGACTTGTTATGTAGATACACAGAGAGTTACCATTAATAAAAAAGAATATGAAAAAGATTGTTTTGCTCCGCCACGGCGAAAGTGCCTGGAACAAGGAGAACCGTTTTACGGGATGGACCGATGTAGATCTGACTGAAAAAGGAATAGAGGAAGCCTGCAAAGCCGGTGATTTATTACGGAAAGAGGGCTTCGTTTTCGACAAAGCCTATACATCTTATTTAAAGCGTGCTGTCAAGACATTAAATAATGTACTCGACCGGATGGACCAGGACTGGATACCGGTGGAGAAAAGCTGGCGTCTGAACGAGAAGCATTACGGCGCATTGCAGGGCCTCAACAAAAGCGAGACGGCCGAGAGATATGGCGACGAACAGGTCTTGATCTGGCGCAGAAGCTACGATGTGGCCCCACATGCCTTGAAAGAGGACGACCCGCGTAACCCACGTTTCGAGATCCGTTACAAGGAGGTGCCCGACAAAGAGCTGCCGCGCACGGAATCGCTGAAAGATACTGTCGACCGCATCCTCCCCTACTGGAAAGAGGTGATCTTCCCTTCGTTGAAGACTTCCGACCAGATCCTGGTGACGGCCCACGGAAACAGCCTGAGAGGTATCATTAAATATGTACGCAATATCCCGGACGAGGACATCGTTCACCTGAACCTTCCCACCGCCGTGCCTTACGTGCTTGAGTTTGATGACGACCTGAACCTCGTGAAGGATTATTTCCTCGGCGACCCCGAAGAAATCAAAAAGCTGATGGAAGCTGTCGCCAACCAGGGAAAGAAAGCGAAATAACAGCCTCTTATTAAATTTCAAAGCCCAGAATAAATAAAAAATTCCGGGCTTTGTCTCTTCAATCAAGAAATAATTGATTATGTTTGTAGGGAACAAAAAAACTAAATACTGTGAATACGGAAAATGAACTGACCTTACATCTATTGAAAGCGGGCAACGACAATGCCTTCGACACAGTCTACAAGCAATACTACCGGGGGCTGTGTGCCTTCGCATCCCAATACGTAGCCGAAACGGAAATAGAAGAAATCGTACAGGAGGTAATGATGTGGCTCTGGGAGAACCATGCCTCGCTGGTTCCCGAACTCTCCCTCAAATCCTTACTCTTTATGATGGTGAAGAACAAATGCCTGAATCACATCTCCCACAACCAGATCCGCCAGCGGGTACATGAAAAGCTTTACGCCAAATTCGAAAACCAGTTCGAAGATCCCGACTTTTACATAGAGAACGAATTGATCGCCTTGGCAGCCAAGGCGATCCGGGAGCTCCCGGATGATTATAGAAAGGCCTTCGAAATGAACCGTTTCGACAACCTTACCTACAACGAGATCGCGGAGAGAACCGGCGTTTCGCCCAAGACCGTGGCCTATCGCATCTCACAGGCGCTCAAAATCCTGCGGGTAGAGTTGAAAGACTATATGCCGCTGCTCATGGTCTTATTGAACTGACCGCCGGCAAAGCACGCACCCTCCCGACGGAAACGTCGCACCCTTTTCCCCGAAAGCATGCATCCTCTTACAAAAAAGGATGTACCCTTCTGCGGCCGCCCCGAAGCAGAATCAAATCAAAATATTCGTGAGGATAAACAAAATATAACCATACCTGTTTTATAAATAGGGCGCCCCTCAAATAAAAACAACAAAAAGAAGAAGAAAATGAAACGTACATACTTAATGATATTATTCGCCGCGCTGGCTACCACCGTGTACAGCCAGACCGACGACAAAGGCTATGAGGAAGGAAAATATGTGTTAAAAGGCGTGTCAGGCCTCAACCTGTCGCAAACAGCCATGACCAACTGGTCGGCCGGCGGCGAAAACTCCGTAGCCGGAAACGCCTACCTCAACGGCTCGCTGACGCACAAAAGCGGCAACTGGCTCTGGGTGACCAACCTCGTACTCGACTACGGCTTGACGAAAACCAAATCGCAGGGCATGCGCAAGAGCACCGACAAGATCGGACTCTCCACCCAGCTCGGCTACTCGACCAACAATGTCTGGTACTACACCCTCATGGGCGACATCAACACCCAGTTCGCCAAAGGCTACAACTACCCGGACAAGGAACATTACATCTCCAACTTCTTCGCACCGGCCTACTCCAACATCTCGCTCGGTATGGAATACCGCCCGAAGAGCAACTATTCGGTCTACCTCTCGCCCGTATCCGCCAAGATGACGTTTGTGGAGGACGATTACCTGTCCGAAATCGGAGCCTTCGGAGTCGATCCGGGCGACCGTTTCAAGATCGAATGCGGCGCCTACCTCAAGGCACGTGCCGAAATGCCCCTGATGGAAAACGTCAGCCTCATCACAACGGCCGACTTCTTCACCCCTTACAGCAACCAGTTCGGCAACATCGACGTCAACTGGGATATGCTCATCAGCATGAAGATCAACAAATTCCTCTCGGCTACGCTCAACACGACGCTGAAATACGACAACGACGTCAAGACCTTCGACGACAACGGTACGAAACACGGCGCAAAAGTGCAGTTCAAAGAGATACTGGGCGTGGGCCTGGCCTACAATTTCTGAACGGAAACAAGACCCAGACAGCGTTTTTAATAAAAAACCTGCTGCAATCGGTTGCAGTATCCAAAAGAAAGGAGTAAATTTGCACGACGAAAACAAATATGATTAGAAATGATCAATAAAATCAAGGCTCTGCTACAAGAAGTAGAGAACATGAAGGCAGCAAATGCCGAAGAGCTGGAAGCTTTACGCATCAAATACCTCAGCAAAAAAGGAGAAGTATCCGCGCTGATGAATGATTTCCGCAACGTGGCGGCCGATCAGAAACGTGAAGTAGGACAGTTCCTCAACCAACTGAAAGAAACGACTCAGAATAAGATCAACGAACTGAAAGAGAGTTTCGATAACGTGCAGACGGGCAACGACGACATCGACCTGACCCGTACCGCTTATCCGGTTGAACTGGGAACACGCCACCCGCTTTCTCTTGTTAAAAAGGAAATATGCGAAATCTTCGGACGTCTGGGCTTCAGCATCGCAGAAGGCCCCGAAATTGAAGACGACTGGCATGTATTCTCTTCATTGAATTTTGCCGAAGACCATCCTGCACGCGATATGCAGGACACGTTCTTCATACAACATAATCCGGACGTGCTATTGCGTACGCACACCTCATCCGTACAGACCCGCGTGATGGAGACACAACAACCTCCTATCCGCATCATCTGCCCGGGACGTGTGTACCGCAACGAGGCGATCTCTTACCGCGCACACTGCTTCTTCCACCAGGTGGAAGCCCTGTATGTCGACAAGAACGTGTCGTTTGCCGACCTGAAACAGGCCCTGCTCTTCTTTGCAAAAGAAATGTTCGGCCCGGAAACGAAAATACGTCTGCGTCCCTCCTACTTCCCCTTCACTGAACCGTCGGCGGAAATGGATATTTCCTGCAACCTCTGCGGAGGCAAAGGATGCGCATTCTGCAAACATACCGGCTGGGTGGAAATCCTGGGATGCGGTATGGTAGACCCGAATGTTTTGGAAAGTTGCGGTATCGACAGTAAAGTATATACCGGCTACGCCCTGGGAATGGGTATCGAACGTATTACAAACCTGAAATACCAAGTAAAAGACCTAAGAATGTTCTCAGAGAACGATGTTCGTTTCCTGAAACAATTTGAATCAGCCAATTAAATTGGAAACCTAAATCATTTACCATCTTCCCCGGGCCTTTAACCAGCCCGGGGGAAACACACAAAGGAGGATAATATGATAAAGGTTTTATTTTTAATTGCAGGAGGCGCAATCGGATCGGCACTACGCTATGGAGTTTCCATGTGGGTGCAACGAACGATGCTGCACTCCTTTCCCTTCGGGATACTTTCCGTTAACGTAATCGGTTCCTTCCTTATCGGATTTTGCTGGAGCCTGGCCGAATATCACAACCTGTCGCTCAACGCAAGAGCTTTTCTCTTCACCGGACTTTTCGGCGGATTTACCACATTTTCGTCGTTCGCACTCGATACAATGTCGCTGATGAAAACCGGCGAATATAAACTTGCAATACTGAATATACTGGCTAGCAATATCTTAGGACTACTTGCCGTCTTTTTGGGTTTGCTGCTTGGAAAAAATACATTATCTTTATTGAAATAAAGTATGCGTAAAGAGGAACGATATAAAGGTGTACTCAACTGGTTCAACGAAAACGTGCCGGTTGCAGAAACGGAGTTGCACTACGACGACCCCTACCAGTTGCTTATTGCCGTGATCTTGTCCGCCCAGTGCACCGACAAGCGGGTCAATATGATAACCCCAGCCCTGTTCGAGGATTTTCCCACCGCTGAGGTGATGGCGGCCTCCACACCCGAGGTCATCTTCGAATATATCCGTAGCGTCTCCTACCCCAACAACAAAGCGAAACACCTGGTCGGAATGGCCCGGATGCTGATCTCCGACTTCGCAGGCGTGGTGCCCTCCGAGATCGACGAGTTGCAGAAACTGCCCGGCGTGGGACGTAAAACGGCCAACGTGATCGCCTCTGTCGTCTACAACAAGCCGGCCATGGCGGTAGACACCCACGTGTTCCGCGTAGCCAACCGCATCGGACTGACCAACAACAGCAAGACTCCACTCGAAACGGAACGCGAACTGGTGAAACATATACCCGAGAAAATGATCCCGATCGCCCACCACTGGCTCATCCTTCACGGACGTTACACCTGCATCGCCCGGAAACCCAAATGCGAAGAATGCGGCCTCAAGCCCTGGTGCAAGCATTTCCTGACGACAAAAACGTAAAACATGAAAGACCATAGGCGGGAAATAGTAATTTTTATTCTAACTGCTCTCGCTACACTGTCGGCAGTCTATTACTTTTTCGGTGACATGAAGGAGGGTATGAACGTGGCGCAAACGGATCTCTATACCCTGACCGCTCCGTCGCCCGAAGCCATCCTGACCGTGAACCGCCCGGCTGTCTTTGTGGGCATGATACTATCCAAAAAGCCTGTATATCAAGCCTTCGCATCGGAGATTCCGGAGATATTCCTGTCTATCATCAGGAAGAACAAGGAGCTTTCCGCCCTGCAACTCTCATTTCACACGCAAGGGGTGGTGATGTATGCTAAAGCCGACAAAAATACAGTAAGTCACATCGAGAGCGAAATACTGAGCAGTACCTTCGCCTCATTTGCGCCCCAAAAGCAGACCAAAGGGGAGATTACGTTCATTTATTTTCCGGATACCGACAATCGCTTTTTCGGATATTATCAATACAACGGCATCTGGGTAGCCAGTTACAGCAAAAAACTGCTCGAAGAGGTGGCCGACATACAAAAAAATCAGAAGAACTACTTGCAGAAAGAGCAGGTGAAACTGCGCAAGACCCTCGACAAAAACGCGCCGCTCAACCTCATGATACAGTCCGAGAAACTCAACCTCTACGTCAGGACGGGCGACTCTACCCTTTGGAAGATAAGCGACAGATGGCTCGGAGCCGACCTGTTCGAAAGCGAAGGCAGCATCTGTTATTTCAGCAGCCTGCCTTATCTCGCCCCGGCCGACACGCTCTACCGCACCGTCGCCGATACGCTCTCGCTACGACTCGAACAGCGTTTCCCCCAACTCCACATCTCCAGCCAGAGCTATGAGGAGGACGGAAAAGTATTTTATACGGGATGCACTTTCTAGTTGACAGTTGATAGTTGACAGTTGACAGATATGAATTACTCATAGTCGCTGTTCCGTCTCTTCCAACTGTCAACTGTCATCTGTCAACTGTCAACTGAAAACGCTCAGTCCGTCATACGCAAAATGCACATGCGGGGGTAATTCTTTTTCTATTTCGGCATGTAGTCCGATCCGGTGACTCATATGGATCAGGTAGGCTTCTTTCGGCCGGATACGCTCGACGTTGGCCAAAGCCTGCTCCAGGCTCTCGTGCGTGGGATGCTCTCCCCGTCGCAACGCCGCGATAATCAGGACATCCAACCCTTCCAACTTGGCATATTCCTCTTCCGGAAGTGATTTCAGATCGGTCAGATAGGCCATATTTCCGATGCGGTAGCCCAAGATAGGCAGGTTGCCATGCATCACGCGGATAGGAACAATCGTCAGTCCGGCAGCCACGAAGGGCGCAGTGCCGATCCGGTGCATCTCCAGGTTCGGGACACCCGGGTACTTATGTTTACGGAAGACGTAAGGGATACGTGTCTCGATGGCCCCGGCCACAGAGTCTTCAGCATAAATATCGACTCCCTTTTCGCGGCAGAAAGGACGCAGATCGTCCAGCCCCCCTACATGGTCATAATGCTCGTGCGAGATCAAAACGGCGTCCAGATGGTACGTCCTACTTGTTATCATCTGCCAACGGAAGTCCGGGCCACAGTCCAGCAAAATGCGTTTTCCTTCCGTCTCCACCAGCACCGAAGTGCGCAGACGCCAGTCGCGGGGGTCTTTACTCGTACAGACTTCGCACTGGCAACCTATCTCGGGAACCCCGGTTGAAGTCCCCGTCCCCAAAAAAGTAATTTTCATTATCCTACATATTTAACCTCCGGCATGATCTCTATGCCGAAACGATCTTTTACGGCGGCACGGATACTTTCGGCCACCAGCGCGATCTCGTGTCCCCTGGCCTCTCCCAGGTTGACCAGGACAAGCGCCTGTTTCTCGTAAACCCCTACCGACCCGTGCGACTTACCTTTAAACCCGCATTGCTCGATCAGCCAGCCGGCAGGTACTTTCACCTTGCCTTCACCGGCAGCGTACGACGGTATTTCCGGATACTGCGCCTTCAGTTTCTCAAACTGTGCGGCAGCAATAACAGGATTCATGAAGAAACTGCCGGCATTGCCCAGCTTCTCAGGGTCGGGAAGTTTCTCCCGACGGATCTTGACGACGGCTTCCCGGATGGTTGCCGGTGTGATCTCCGGATAATGAGCCAGTTCCTCCTTCAGGTTTCCGTAGTTGACGGAGAGGCGGGGGTGTTTATCCAACCGCAGTGTTACGTAAGTAACAATGTGCGGATCGTTATGTTCGTTTTTGAAATAGCTGTTGCGGTAACCGTACTGGCATTCGGCATTTGTGAAGGTATGCTTTGCGAATGTCAGCTGGTTGTATGTCTCCACGTTTTCGATCACGTCTTTGATTTCCACGCCGTAAGCGCCAATGTTCTGGATAGCGGCAGCACCGGCCTCGCCGGGTATAAGCGACAGGTTCTCGATACCTCCCCACCCTTTCGACACGGCGTAGGCCACTACGTCGTCCCACTGTTCGGCGGCTCCTACGCGCAGGTAGGCGTGATCGTCCGTTTCCTTCACCAGGGTGATCCCTTTTATGGCCGAGTGCAGGATGATCCCGTTGAAGTCGTTTATAAATAACAGATTACTCCCACTTCCTATGTGTAACGACAAACACTCCTGGAAATACTCATCATGTAAAATACGTCCCAACTCCTCTTCATCCGCATACTCCATGAACCAACGGGTTTTGACCGGCAGATGGAAAGTGTTATGCTTTTCCAACGAGTAATTTTCTTCTATCCTCATAATCTCTCTGTTTATTTATTGCAGGACAAAAGTAGTTATAAAATCGGGAATTCAGAATGCAAAATCGAAAATTACGGCAAGGGAAAACAGCTTGCCCCAAGTCACAACGCCGCCATGCGTCGGGGTGAGATGCCGCACAAAGTCGCGATATCCCACAACGCAGCGTCTCCCCCCGACCCAACGTTATACCAAAAGGGACGTTGCAGTATGCCGGAAAGAGACGCCAAGCACCATATATTATAGGTATATGCCTACATTATATATATAGTATAAATATTTTCTGTTTTTACAATGTGTCTACTATCTCTCTTTGTTTCGTAAAATAAATCATCCGTTGTATCTCTCCGCTTTGTGAAATGAGTGTGGAATATCGTTTCAAAGACTGTATCCACTCTTTCTGCGCACGGCATATTTCCGGGTGCTGCGAATCCATATAATTGATCGCATACAGGCGGTACATCGACAACTGGAAACTACCTTTCTCGATAAAGCTATAAGTCGCTTCAAAATTGATGTTCGACAAATAGAGGTAAGATTGTTTCCCGTTGGAGAATTCGCCGGAGGATGCTACATGCTCCAGGTCATCCAACAGGCGGTGGAGTTCGCTCTTCATCACGTCAATGTCGTCATCCGACAGCATATTCAGCCCGGCAAAGTATTTTACCTCCCGCACAAACGACTGTACAAGGTTGTTATCCAAAATAGTATACGTCACCGGCACCTGGCGTATCTCCTGTGCCAACTTTCGCTGCGACTCCAGCACCTTCTCCGGAACTATGACATCTTCCATGCTTCCCGTCATCTTCATTCCGTTATTCTGATGCAACCATCTGCACAGGCGGAACTTTGTTATACGCTCGAACGGCGAATAGAGCGTGTACGGAATAATGTTGCATGCCGTGCTGACCATCGACTTCGGATCATCTTTGATAAAGGTGAACAGCTTAAGATAGCGTTTGATGATATCATGGTAGTTGTCGATATGGCTCACTCCGTCAGCCACATTCAGATTAAAGATGGCCCCTTCCGCCCGGTTGGTCCCGACAATCTGATCCAACGAAATACCCAGACTCTGGGACAATAATGATACCTCATAAAAAGTAAACGGAACTTCTCCACGCAACCGACGGTATACAGCTTCCTTTCCTATAGATATTATATCCATAATATAGTTAGCCAAATTTGTCTCTTCCGGGAGATGTTCCCTCATGGCTTTTATAAGCCCGTTATTCAATGCATCTTTCATAACTATTAGTGTGTTGTTTTTTACTGTTTCTACTCATGTTTTTCATAAAAAAATTACCAGTCCAGTGTATCCAAATGGCATAAGGCCTTGTTTTTGTTTCGATTACCGCAAACAGATACTAATTAACGTTTTTTGTTTCTCTAATCGTAACAAAAGCCTGCAGCTATTGTTTAATAAGAAATGAACGCCATTTTTCTTGTCTGCAAAAAGACACCATTTAAAAGATACTATGGCTTACATTTGCAATGTATATAATCATTAAAAAGAAACACTCATGAACAAAGCAGAACTTATCGAGGCCTTAGCAGATAAGGCAGGGTTACAGAAACAGAAAGCAAAAAAAGTATTGGATGCTTACATCGAGATCGTAACCGAAAAAATGTCACAAAAAGAGGAAATTACTCTTATTGGTTTTGGTACACTGATACCTAGACCTCAAACAAGTCGCCTGGCTCGTAATCCAAAAACTGGTACTCCGGTACAGATTCCAGCCAGAACAACGGTAAAGTTCAAACCCGGTAAATTCTTGCTGGAAGCGATGAACGGCACTGGCGAGAAAAAATAATATGATTTGTTTTTATAACTTCCTTCATGCCTTATGCATGGGGGAAGTTTTTTTCACCTCCTTTTCTCTTATTATATCACTTGTGCAAAAATACATATAGTATTTTAGTATTTCGAGGTGATTTTAAAGTATACCCAAGCAGCTCGGTTCTAATTAAACAACCGAATACATATCCCCACTTCTTTTTTCGCAATATTCAAATCCGAACATCCCATTTTGTTTCGGAATACGAAACTTTGTGCCTACCTCTGGATTTTATCAACAAACATTTGTATGATGCTCTAATTATATATAATTTCGACTCCGAAAAAAATAAATATCCGGCATATACAAAACATTCACATGAAAATAGTTAATCTGGGAGAATCAAACTCCATATTAAATAGGTTCGTTTCTGAATTACGGGATGTAAATATTCAGAAAGACAGTCTTCGTTTCCGCAGAAACATCGAACGGATAGGCGAAATTATGGCTTACGAAATCAGTAAAGATTTTTCTTACAGCCAAAAAGATATCCTATCTCCACTCGGAATCGCCCCTATGAATACTCCCGACGATCGGGTCGTAATCAGCACCATCCTACGTGCAGGCCTCCCTTATCACCAGGGATTCCTGAGTTATCTTGATTATGCGGAGAACGCGTTCGTATCTGCTTACCGGAAATACAAGGATCGCCTGAACTTCGACATCCATATAGAATACATCGCTTCCCCGAGATTAACAGAGAAAACCCTGATCATCACCGATCCGATGCTGGCAACGGGTAGTTCGATGGAACTGGCTTACGAAGCCTTGTTGACAAAGGGACATCCGTCACACATCCATGTGGCTTCCATCATCGCCAGCAAGCAGGCTATCGAATACCTGCAAAGGAAAATGCCGGATGATAAAACGACCATCTGGATCGCCGCCCTCGATGACGAGCTGGACGATCATTCCTATATCATTCCCGGACTGGGAGACGCCGGCGACCTGGCATACGGAGAAAAAGAATAAGAACTAACGGGGTAAGCAGAACCAGAAGCAGGAACCTATACCGATCTCTGATCTTACCCCGATCTTTCCCTTCATCTGTTCCACAATACTTTTACAAATAGAAAGCCCCAGGCCTGTTCCTTGTTTGAATTCATTTCCTTTATAGAAACGATCGAATACATGTGCACGCACTTCTTCTTTCATCCCGACTCCGGTATCTGTCACCGTAAACTCTATTTCATCGGGACGGATTTCGTATCCTAACGTGATCGCACCCTGCTCCGTGTATTTAATCGCATTATTTATGAAGTTGGCAAACAACTGATTCAACCGGGTATGATCGAAGTTAAATATACAGGGCTCCAGATCCGGAGAACAACAAAGTGCTACACCTTCCCCTACTTTTATACTCATCGAGCGAACTATTTCTTCCAGAAACTCTTTCAAAGAGATATCTACCGGTTTGAATTCGATCGTATTGGCTTCAATCTTTGCCAGATCCAGAATATCCGAAATCAACTGGAGTAAAAGCTCATTATTCTTTTGGATGATATTCACAAACTGCAGCTGTTCCTCTTTATCTTCCGTATCTACCAGCAAGGTGGAGAAGCCGACGATAGCATTCAGAGGCGTCCGAATTTCATGACTCATATTTGCCAGGAAGGCAGATTTCAAACGGTCGAGCTCTTCCGCCTTCTCTCTTTGCAGTTCGGTTTCCTTCAGTTCCGTGATATCGTAATTAACACAAATAATTTCCAACTTATCCGGTTCGCTGGATTGAAAGTTATGCATGATATTTACACGTATCCACTTCCAACCATCTTCTGCACGAACACGCAGTTCCTTGCGTATACTGGTAGCCAGTCCCTTTTTTACTTTTTCAAAAAAGTCTAATATTATGTTGCGATCATCCGGATGTACGGCTTCATATACACCGACAATCTTCGGCAGAGGTGTGCCGTCTTTCTCTCCGAGATTTTGATACCACTGGCTGATGGCATAGCCATCGCAGGTCAACAAATCATATTTAGCATATCCTACTTTGGCAAAACGGCTCACCAACGTAAAGAAATATTCAAACTCCTCTATACGATTGTAGGCTATTGTTTTATCCGTGTTATCCAGATTTATGAATAAATAGTTTATCAGTTCGCCTTTATTATCATAGAGCATACACACTTTTGAAAGCAAGTCGATTACTCCCAGTTTACGGGTCGGATAGTAATTATTGGATACTACCTTTGTGAACGGATAACTCAAGCGGAAGGAAACAGCTTTCTTTTTCCGCATCTTATCCAAAACATCTTCCGGCACAACGGGATTCTCAAAGATATTGATACCCAGAACATCCTTTTTAGATTTCAGGCCAAAGATCTCTATATCCTTTTTATTTATATCGACAAGGTAACCATCTTTATCATAGAGTTCTATCCCGACAGGTATGTTGGTATAGATATTACGCAACAACTTCTCACCTCGATCAAGCGCTTCGTTGATCCTTGCCATTTTAGTGATGATGCTGATAATGTTGGCAATCGACGAAAACCACTGATAGTCTTCCAGGCTCCAGATACGATTCCGGTCCATAATATCAATACCGATATATCCCCAGGCCTTATTTTTTATAACTAAAGGAACCAATATCAGGGAAAGCGATCCTCTAAGTTGCAAATAACGTTTTTCTTCGGCTGCTTCAGGGGGCAGTTCATCCAGATGGTTAATCAGTACCGGATAGAAATTTTGTATTTTCTTTGTGGACCAAGGTAATGTCGACACGGGTATCTCCTGTAGAGACGAGCGGACAGAGGTTACTCCCTCACTACATACTTCATAAGTGCAACTCAGTGTCTGCTGGCTGTTATTATACTCCATTATGCAGGCACGCCCCTTAGCTCCAATCGAATACAATATCTCCGAAAGGACCAGATGGATCGATTTAGGCAAATCACTCGTTTGAATAAAAGAGTGTAGCGAACGCGAGAGGCTTCCCAAATGCCTGAGCAAATTATCTTCCTGATTGTTTACGTGTAGCTTATCCCCATCTTCATTATAAGGAAGTAGCTGTAAGATACCCAACACACTTATCTTCCCGTCGGGAGCGATCTCACGCTTACATATTTTCGAACGGACGAATTTAAATCCGTAACAGGTTTTAAGGGGAAACACCTGTTCATAGATACCTATTTCTTTAAAGAAAGCAAACTCACTGGCAATCCTGCTCCTGTAATCTTCACGAATCAAGGCCAGAAAATCCGGAATCGGGATTTCTCTGTCACTTAACTCCAGCAGACCTACCAAAAAGTCTGAAC
>ERZ812616.1957-NODE-1957-length-19507-cov-5.589245_pt1 | contig 19507 bp, 22 predicted proteins | sample MGYA00376249_ERZ812616 | MGnify/ENA primary metagenome ERZ812616 (study PRJEB26924, sample SAMEA4378265) | human gut metagenome | biome: human gut; feature: human-associated habitat; material: faeces | place: China | collected 2013 ... | reverse complement strand
GGCCGCACCGGTGATGGTTCGATCACTGGTGCGGCCGCCTTTTCTGTTTCCTGCTTTTATCTTATCTTCGATCAGAACTCCGGCTCAATCAGTCCGTATGTTCCGCCTTTTCTCTTATAAACCACGTTTACCTCTTCTGTATCTGCATTTAAGAATACGTAGAAGTTGTGTCCGAGAAGCTCCATCTGTACGCAGGCTTCCTCTGGATCCATGGGTTTCACTGCAAATTTTTTGGATTTAACAATCTGGATTTCTTCCTCTGCGGAAGCGTCTTCCTGTAAGAAGGCTTCTGAGAAGGAAGGTGCGGATTGTTTCTTATCAATCAGCTTGTTCTTATATTTTTTTAACTGACGTTCCAGGATCTCTTCTACTAGATCGATGGAAACGTACATATCACTGCTTGATTCTTCTGCTCTGATTATATGTCCTTTCACCGGAATTGTTACTTCAATTTTCTGAATATCTTTCTGTACGCTGAGTCTTACTACAGCTTCTGTCGCGGGTGCGAAGAAACGGTCCAGTTTACCTAGCTTGTCCTCAACTGCTTCGCGCAGCCCCTGTGTTACCTCAATATTTCTTCCTGTAATTGTAAAACGCATAAGTCTTCAGCTCCTTTTTCTTGAGATGTTATCAGTATACCATATTTATTTGAAAAATTCAATTATGTTACGAAAATATCAAGACAATTAATCTAAATTTTTTGTAAAATGTTTCTACTTATATATGCCCCAAATATTGAAAAACTATATATTGGGGTCTGAAAAAGTCAAGGGGAAAATTGTATTTTTTGTCGAAATAAGTAAGTTTATGACAAGTACACAAAAAGAAAAGGGGAAAATCATGTCTGGTGGAAAAAGGAGATTTCTGGCGAAAAGATGTGGATAATGTGGATAACTCGGTGTATAAGTAGTTTTTGCCTTAAATATTGGGTTTGTTGGTGGGGATAAAAATGGGGGAAATGTGCACAGGAAAATGTGGATAATGTGGATAAGTGGAAAATCGAACAGATTTTTTGTGCAACTTGCCAGGTTTACCATAATGTACAAGGATTTTGTCGAATTGTGGTGTCCTCATGACGGGGGAAGGGCAGGAGCCAGGGAGGTCTCTGGGGCACCGGACAGGGAGCAGACTGTAACAGAACTATTAGCAGAATGTTAATTTTTTATGAATTCATTGAATTAAAAATGAGTTAGTGCTACAATATACAGGATTATACTGTGTTTATTTAGTAAGAAGAGTAGGAGAATGAATCATGAACCTCGTTCAAAAGGTATTTGGAACTCATAGTGAAAGAGAATTAAAGTTAATCAATCCGATTGTAGATAAGATAGAGGCACTCCGTCCGAAGATGATCGCACTGACGGATGAGGAACTGAGGGATAACACCAGACTTTTCAAAGAAAGGCTGGCGGCAGGTGAGACCCTTGATGATATTTTGCCGGAGGCATATGCAACGGTTCGAGAGGCGGCAAGACGAGTCCTGGATATGGAACACTTCCGAGTACAGTTAATCGGCGGCATCGTACTCCATCAGGGACGTATTGCCGAGATGAGAACAGGTGAAGGTAAGACTCTGGTATCGACCTGCCCGGCTTATTTAAACGCACTGGCCGGAAAAGGCGTGCAGATCGTTACGGTCAACGACTACCTGGCAAAGCGTGATGCGGAGTGGATGGGAAGAGTTCATGAATTCCTCGGACTGAAGGTCGGCGTAGTATTAAACTCCATGACCTCTGATGAGAGGCGTGAAGCATATAACTGTGATATTACCTATGTGACAAACAACGAGCTTGGATTTGACTACTTGAGAGATAACATGGCCATCTATAAAGAACAGATGGTATTAAGAGAACTTGATTACGCGATCATCGATGAGGTTGACTCCGTATTGATCGATGAGGCGAGAACACCGCTTATTATTTCCGGACAGAGCGGAAAGTCGACGAAGCTTTATGAGGTCTGCGATATTCTGGCCCGCCAGTTGGAGCGCGGCGAGGCATCCGGAGAATTCTCCAAGATGGCGGCCATCATGGGCGAGGAGATTGAAGAGACGGGAGATTTTATCGTCGATGAGAAGGACAAGGTTGTCAACTTAACCGAACAGGGTGTGGACAAGGTTGAACAATTCTTCCACATTGAGAACTTATCCGATCCGGAAAATCTGGAGATTCAGCACAACATCATTCTGGCTCTCCGTGCCAACTATCTGATGTTCCGTGATAAGGATTACGTGGTAAAGGATGATGAGGTTCTGATCGTTGATGAGTTTACAGGTCGTATTATGCCCGGCAGACGGTATTCCGACGGTCTGCATCAGGCCATCGAGGCGAAGGAGCATGTAAACGTCAGAAGAGAGAGCAAGACGCTTGCAACGATCACGTTCCAGAACTTCTTTAATAAGTATAAAAAGAAATCCGGTATGACCGGTACGGCTCTGACCGAGGAAAAGGAATTCCGTAATACCTACGGTATGGATGCCATCGAGATTCCGACCAATAAACCGATTGCCCGTATTGATATGGAGGATGCGGTTTATAAGACGAAAAAAGAAAAATTCAAAGCAGTCTGTGATGAGGTAGAAGAGGCACATAAGAAGGGACAGCCGGTTCTGGTCGGTACGATCACGATCGAGACCTCCGAGATGTTAAGCGGCATGTTAAAACGCCGCGGTATTCCGCACAAAGTCCTGAATGCAAAGTATCATGAGCTGGAGGCCGAGATCGTAGCTGATGCGGGCGTTCACAAAGCAGTTACCATTGCGACCAACATGGCCGGCCGTGGTACGGATATCAAGCTGGATGACGAGGCTAAGGCTGCGGGCGGTTTAAAGATCATCGGTACCGAGCGCCATGAGTCGCGCCGTATTGACAATCAGCTGCGCGGACGTTCCGGACGTCAGGGAGACCCGGGTGTTTCCAGATTCTATATCTCCCTGGAAGACGATTTAATGAGACTCTTCGGTTCTGAGCGTCTGATGAACATGTTCACGGCGCTGGGCGTTCCGGAGGGCGAGCAGATTGAGCATAAGATGCTTTCCAACGCCATCGAAAAGGCTCAGATGAAGATAGAGACCAATAACTACGGCATTCGTGAGAACCTGCTTAAGTATGATGAGGTGATGAACGAACAGCGTGAGGTGATCTACGCAGAGCGCCGGAAAGTATTGGACGGCGACAACATGCGCGACGTAATCTTAAAGATGGTAACTGACATTGTAGAGAATGCGGTCGATTTATCCATTACTGACGAGCAGATGCCGGAGGAGTGGGATTTAGGTGAACTGAATACCCTTCTTCTTCCGATCGTTCCGATCAAGCCGGTGGTTCTTCCGGAAGACAAGAAGATTAAGAAGAACGAACTGAAGCACATGCTGAAAGAGGAAGCCATCAAGCTTTATGAGACGAAGGAAGCGGAATTCCCGGATGCGGAGCAGATTCGTGAGATCGAGCGTGTCATCTTATTAAAGGTCATCGACAACAAGTGGATGTCCCATATCGATGATATGGACCAGCTGCGCCAGGGCATCGGCCTGCAGGCCTACGGCCAGAGAGATCCTCTGGTAGAGTATAAGATGAGCGGTTATCAGATGTTCGATGAGATGACGGCAGCCATCCGCGAAGATACCGTCAGAATCTTAATGCATATCCGCGTGGAGCAGAAGGTGGAGAGAGAGCCTGCAGCCAAGGTTACAGGAACCAACAAGGACGACAGCGCTGCCAAGGCGCCGGTTAAGAGAAACGAAACCAAGATTTATCCAAACGATCCGTGTCCATGCGGTTCCGGCAAGAAGTATAAACAGTGCTGCGGCCGTAAGGTGGTATAGGCGTCTGTAGTAATTCTTTTGAATGAAGAGGGTTCAACCGACGAAAGGACACAGGTTGGACCCTTTTTATAAATAAATTTAATATAAGAAAGTGGGTGACACAGTGGTAGAGTTAGACCAGTACAAATATGAATTATCTACGTTTGAAAAACCATTAGTGGAAGTGAGGGATTCACTTTGACTTAGATAATAAGTTAAAGAGGATCGATGAGCTTGACAAATCCATGGAGGAACCGGGCTTCTGGGAAGATCCGGAAAAGTCCACGAAGATCGTTCAGCTGGCGAAGAACTTAAAAGACACCGTAAATGGCTATAAGGATCTGGAACAGCAGTATGAGGACATCGGCGTGATGATCGAGATGGGGAATGAAGAGAACGACCCGTCTGTGGTTCCTGAAGTGGAAGAGATGTTGAAGGAATTTAAAGATAAGCTGGAAGAGATAAGGATCAATACCCTTCTGTCCGGCGAATACGACAGCGATAACGCCATTTTGAGGCTGAATGCAGGCGCCGGCGGCACCGAGTCCTGTGACTGGTGCAGCATGCTTTACCGCATGTACTGCCGCTGGGCTGAGAAGAAGGGATATTCCGTGGAGGTACTGGATTATCTGGATGGTGAGGAGGCCGGAATCAAGTCGGTCACGATTCAGATCAACGGAGAGAATGCCTTTGGATATTTAAAGTCAGAGAAGGGCGTTCACAGGCTTGTCCGGATTTCCCCGTTTAATGCGGCCGGCAAGCGCCAGACTTCTTTTGTGTCCTGCGATGTGATGCCGGATATTGAAGAGGATTTGGATGTGGACATCAATGAAGAGGATTTGAGGATCGATACGTACCGTTCCAGCGGCGCGGGCGGTCAGCATATCAACAAGACTTCATCCGCTATCCGCATCACTCATCTTCCGACCGGAATCGTGGTGCAGTGTCAGAATGAGCGGTCCCAGTTCCAGAATAAGGATAAGGCCATGCAGATGCTGAAGGCGAAGCTGTATATGTTAAAGCAGCAGGAGAATGCGGAGAAGCTGTCCGACATCCGCGGAGACGTGACGGAGATCGGCTGGGGCAACCAGATTCGTTCCTACGTCCTGCAGCCTTATACCATGGTAAAGGATCACCGGACCAATGCCGAGACCGGCAACGTGAATAGTGTGCTGGACGGTGCTCTGGATCTGTTTATCTACGCCTACTTACGCTGGATCAGCACAGGGGCGAAAGCGAATGACAGTACAGGACCAGAGTAAATCCGGAAAACAGGCATTTCTAAAATTTTTATAAAAAATAGTTGCATACCCTGCATAAATATGATAATATCTTCCCTATGAGCACAGATGTATTTCTATTGCGGACACAGAAGGGAAGATATTTTTTTATGGAAGAAAAGAGCAAATATTTCGTGGTGAAGCAGAAGGCCGTGCCGGAAGTATTACTGAAGGTGGTCGAGGCAAAGAAGCTTTTGGAATCAGAGCGGGTCATTACCGTTCAGGAGGCGACTGACCGTGTGGGAATCAGCCGCAGTTCTTTTTATAAGTATAAGGACGATATCTTTCCGTTCTATGATAACGCGAAGGGAAAGACCATCACACTCGTGATGCAGATGGACGATGAGCCAGGATTATTATCCGATTTACTGCATATTGTGGCAGTGTACCATGCCAATATCCTGACGATCCATCAGAGTATTCCGGTAAACGGGGTGGCTACGCTGACCTTAAGCGTGGAAGTCCTGGAAAGCACGGGCAATGTATCCAGGATGGTAGAGGACATGGAAGAGAAACACGGGGTTCACTACGTAAAAATATTAGCCAGGGAGTGATAATTATGATTCATGTTGCAGTTATGGGTTACGGCACAATCGGTTCCGGTGTGGTAGAGATCTTGGAAAAAAACCGCGAAACCATCGCTAAGAGAACGGGCGAACCCGTCGATGTAAAATATGTACTTGATTTAAGGGAGTTTCCGGGAACACCGGTAGAGCATAAGATTGTTCATGATTTTGCAGTCATTGAGAATGATCCTGAGGTAACCATGGTAATCGAGACCATGGGCGGTTTAAATCCGGCATACCCCTTCGTAAAGGCCTGTCTGGAGGCGGGGAAGCATGTAGCTACCTCCAATAAAGCGCTGGTCGCAGCGTATGGCACGGAACTCTTAAGAATTGCCGGGGAAAAAAATGTCAACTTCTTCTTCGAAGCCAGTGTGGGCGGCGGCATTCCGATTATCCGTCCGCTGTATACTTCTCTTGCGGGAGAGGAGATTGAAGAGATTACCGGTATTTTAAACGGTACGACAAACTATATTTTAACAAAGATGGATAAAGAGGGAGAGACTTTTGAATCCGCTTTAAAGGAGGCCCAGGACTTAGGCTATGCGGAGAGGAATCCGGAAGCCGATGTGGAAGGCCACGACACCTGCAGAAAGATCGCGATTCTCACCGCCATGGCGACCGGCCATGAGGTTCATTATGAAGATATTCACACAGAGGGAATTACCTCCATTACAGATGTGGATTTCAAGTATGCGGAGAAGCTGGGAACTTCTGTGAAGCTGTTTGGCTCCAGCCGCATGAAGGATGGTGAGATACACGCCTGGGTAGCTCCGGTTATGATCGGCAAAGAGCACCCGCTCTATTCTGTGAGTGATGTCTTCAACGGAATTTTAGTAAAGGGCAATATGCTTGGGACGTCCATGTTCTATGGCAGCGGCGCGGGAATGCTTCCGACGGCCAGTGCGGTGATTGCCGATATTATAGAGGCTGTTCAGAACAGAGACCGCCATGTGGAAATGGGCTGGGATGACAGCCGGCTTGGTATTGCCCCCATAGAGACCTCCTCCTGCCGCTTCTTTATCCGGATCAAGGGAATTGCCGAGACGAGACTGGCGGAAGTTCAGAAGGTATTCGGCGATGTTTCAGTTATTGAACTGGATCATATGGACGAATTCGCTGTGCTGACAGACGTCATGACGGAAGCGGAGTATGAGAAGAAGGCGAAGGAGCTGTCCGGAATCAGACAGCGGATCAGAGCGGAAGTGTAAAGTTTGTTGCTGCTCACTCCGTGAACGGTCGTGAATCGTAATTACAGTTTTCAGAAAGGACCGCATCCATGTTAATCGTAAAGAAATTCGGCGGAAGTTCCGTCGCGGATAAAGACAGGATCTATCATGTAGCCAGACGCTGCATCGAAGATTATGAAAAAGGAAATGAAGTTGTGGTCGTCTTATCGGCCATGGGAAAGACCACGGACGGTTTACTCGCAAAGGCCCATGAGATCAATCCCAATCCTCCCAAACGGGAGCTGGATATGCTTCTGGCAACAGGAGAACAGACCAGTGTTGCACTGATGTCCATGGCCATGAGCGCCCTGGGGGGACCGGCAGTGTCTCTCAATGCGGCCCAGGTTGCCATGCATACCACGTCAACCTACGGTATGGCCAAATTAAAACGAATCGATACCGAACGTATCCGCCACGAGCTGGATGCCAGAAAGATTGTAATCATCACCGGCTTTCAGGGCATTAACAAGTACGACGACATAACGACTCTGGGGCGCGGCGGTTCGGATACCACGGCGGTGGCTCTTGCGGCGGCTCTCCATGCAGATGCCTGCGAGATTTACACCGATGTGGACGGAGTATACACGGCAGATCCGAGAATTGTACCCAATGCAAGAAAGCTTACCGAGGTTTCCTACGACGAGATGCTGGAATTTGCTTCTCTGGGGGCCAAGGTATTACATAACCGTTCCGTCGAGATGGCGAAGCGGTACGGAGTTCAGTTAGTGGTCTTATCGAGCCTTACAAGGGCGGAAGGTACTATCATCAAGGAGGAAACAAAAGTGGAAAGAATGCTGGTTAGCGGTGTGGCCGCAGATAAGAATGTGGCCCGTATCTCCGTGATCGGAGTGAAGAATGAACCGGGTATCGCTTTTAAAATATTCAACCTGCTGGCGAGACACCATATCAACGTGGACATCATCATCCAGTCCATCGGCCGGGAAGAGAGAAAGGATATCTCCTTCACGGTGGCGAAAACGGATTTGCAGGAAGCCATGACGCTGCTGAATGAAAACCGGGAAGTGCTTACGGCTCAGACGATCACCTGTGAGGAAGGCGTGGCGAAGATCTCCATCATCGGCGCAGGAATGACCAGCAACCCGGGCGTTGCCGCCAAGATGTTTGAATCCCTCTACAGCGCCAATGTGAATATCAAGATGATTGCAACGTCAGAGATCCGAATCACCGTGCTCATCGGGGAAGAGGATGTAAACCGTGCCATGAGAACCGTTCATGACGCGTTCGATCTGGCTGACTGATCAGGGCAGTGACGGAATGATCAATGAGATCTTTGGCTTTATAAAAAAACTGCTGGGCATTGGTATGCCCTGTGCCTTTCACTCTCTGACCGGGCTGTACTGTCCGGGATGCGGGGGAACGAGAGCTGTGAGGGAACTTCTTTACGGCGATCTGCGCATGAGCTTTCAGTACCATCCGCTTGTACTCTACGGGGCCGCAGTCGTTCTGCTGGAGTTGGTATCCTGGGGGGCGTCCCGCATGTTTCACCGACCGTGGCTGCATATCAGGCGGTATAATCTTTTTATACTGATCGGAGCGGGAATCGTGGTGGCAAACTGGTTTTACAAGAATTATATGCTGGTGTTCCGCGGCGTGGATTTGCTGCCGCTGCTGAAGTAAGGTGTGAACCGGAAAATCAAAAGAGCTCCCGGGGAATCGGAAAAGATGTTCCGCTCCCCCAGGAGCTCTTTCTGTTAATCTGTTATGAATCTGCTAAAAGCTATTGAGTTGGAAACAGTGCGGAAGGATTCTGCAGCGCTTCCATCATATCACGGAAATATTTGCCCGCCATAGTGTCCGTTCCCATGACATCGTAAACGATAATAATGAAGAATGTCATGAGCAGTCCGCAGACCGCTGCCAGAATAGAGAGGATCAGACCAAGCTGTGCCTGCTGGGTAAACGGTTTTCCTTTTTTGGACAACACGGCGCAGGCAATTCCCAGAAGCCCAAGAATCAGGCCTGCCGGAAGGCCCCAGATGGGACCGCACATGCAGTTGCCTATAAGGCCCAGGCCTCCCAAAAACACCGACCAGGATGCCCAAAGGGTTCCTGGTGACGGCATATTAGGAAGCAGGCCGTTGTTTTTATTGTTATTATCTTCCATTGTATAAGTACCTCTTCTGAATGCTATTGTATGATTGTAGCACGAAAATGGCCATGTGTCCAGTAGGGGGACGGCAGACTTAGAAAGGACTGTGGCACGAAAGAAAAAATGTGTCACAGCCCTTTCTAAACAGGTAATACTTATCTGGTCTGTATAAAACTTATAAAATCATCCAGAGATTCCGCTTTAGCAGCATACTTAAGCCATATCCTCAAAATATCCGTGTCGTGCTGCCCTAAAACAACAGTCCGCAGCTGTTCAGGTATCTCTCCGAATTCTTCCAGAAGTTCTAATATGGATTCCGCTTTGCCCTGACCTCGTTCATAGTCCCGTATGGTCGCTTCGTCGTGTTCCCATTTCTCACGCATTAGATAGTGGTAACGTTTTTCCTTCTCCGCGTTGATCTTCTCTAATTCTTCCACAGCCGCTTTCATGTACTCATTTCTCTCTGCCATGTTCTTAAGCACCTCCCAATCATCAGCAGAAATCATCTGTGCCCATGCATAGATTTCCGACTTCCGTTCTTCCGGTGTTGCCTTCGATAACTGGCTTAATTGTAACACGCGCAGGCTCATTTTGTCACTATATAACCGATGTGTATTTCTGTCACGAAATTCGATGATCGAGTACCAGGTCCCATTCTCATAGAGTGGAAAGGCCAGAATGCTGATGTGAACGGTAGCCTCCAGCATTTTATAAGAAGTTCCTTTCTCAAATCCTTCAACAAAATACTTCGATAAGTAGAACAGACTTCTTTCCTCCCAGTTGGCAAACGGCAGAACCTGAATCTCAATGTTAATTTTCCGGTCTCCATTTAACAAAAGTTTAACATCCAGTATTCCTTCTTTATCGTCAGCATATTCGCCCGGAAGAAATGAATCCATGAACTCTAATTTCCGGATATCGGCTGGATCGATATCCAATAATGCACTGAGCAAACCGGTCAGTGCTGCTTTATTGTGGAACGTCGTTTTAAACGCAAAATCATTGAGTAAACGGATGTTCAGCCGTTCATCACTGTCTGCCAGTTTGCGGATTGCGTTCTCATTCATACTTATTCCGCCATAGTGCTGTTTTATTTTAACAGTCATAAGTAAAGCCTCCTTCATATGTAATTGGTTAAAACAGGATTATCCGGAAGAACTTCCAGAAAGACAGCCATAAGAACAGCTGCATGATTCTGCCAAAGCAGAAAAGAAATAGAATAAAATCAGTATACCAGATTTTACAATAAAATAAAACCGTTTTTTCCGGCAGCAGAGATAACCGTCTTGCATAACCTCCCTGTATGAATTATAATAATTAAATTGAGTCAAGTATTAAGACATAAGGGGATAGAACATGGACATTATCAGGGCACTACAGGAAGAACTGGGAATCGGCCGCGGCCAGGTGGAGGCGGCAGTTAAACTGATCGATGAAGGAAACACGATTCCGTTTATTGCCAGATACAGAAAAGAAGCGACCGGATCCTTAAATGACGAGGTTTTAAGAAATCTGGATGAGAGGCTGCGCTATCTGCGCAATCTGGAAGAGAAGAAGGAACAGGTAATTTCTTCTATCCGCGAACAGGAGAAGCTGACACCGGAACTGGAACAGCAGATTCTGGCGGCTGCCACGCTGGTAGCGGTGGAGGACTTATACCGCCCGTACCGTCCGAAACGCCGGACGAGGGCGACCATAGCAAAGGAAAAAGGGCTGGAACCGCTGGCAGACTTAATCATGCTTCAGCAGATGAAGGGACCTGTCCTGGAAGCGGCCAGAGATTATATCTCTGAGGAGAAAGGCGTCGCTACGGCGGAGGAGGCTGTGGAAGGCGCCAGTGATATTCTCGCCGAGCGGATCTCTGACAATGCGGAATACCGGACGTATATCCGAAATGCGACGATGAGCCAGGGAAGTATTCAGTCGGCGGCAAAGGATGAGAAGGCGGAGTCAGTCTATGAGATGTACTATCAGTACGAGGAGAGCATCAAAAAGACTGCGGGCCACCGGATTCTTGCCCTGAACCGGGGAGAAAAAGAGAAGTTTCTGACCGTAAAGGTGCTGGCTCCTGTGGAACAGATTATCCGTTATCTGGAAAAGCATGTGATTGTAAAGGACAATCCCAACACCACACCCGTGCTGCGGGAAGTGATAACGGACAGCTATGACCGTTTGATTGCTCCCGCCATTGAGCGGGAAATCCGAAACGACTTGACGGAGAAGGCGGAGGACGGTGCCATCCGGGTGTTCGGGAAAAATCTGGAGCAGCTTCTGATGCAGCCTCCCATTGTGGGCCGTGTCGTGCTGGGCTGGGACCCGGCATTCCGTACCGGATGTAAGCTTGCTGTGGTGGATGAGACCGGGAAAGTACTGGATACCGTAGTCATCTATCCGACTGCACCTCAAAATAAGGTGGAGGAAGCAAAGGTTATTTTAAAGAAACTGATAAAGAAATATAACGTTTCCCTGATTTCCGTGGGGAACGGAACGGCCTCCAGGGAGTCAGAACAGATTATCGTGGAACTGTTAAAAGAACTGCAGCAGCCGGTTCAGTATATTATCGTCAATGAGGCGGGCGCATCCGTATACTCTGCCAGTAAGCTGGCCACTGAGGAGTTCCCGCAGTTTGACGTGGGGCAGAGGAGCGCTGTCTCCATCGCGAGACGTCTTCAGGACCCGCTGTCGGAGCTGGTAAAGATTGATCCCAAATCTATCGGTGTGGGACAGTACCAGCATGATATGAATCAGAAGCATTTAAGCGAAGCGCTGACGGGAGTCGTTGAAACAGCTGTCAACCGGGTTGGCGTGGATTTAAACACCGCTTCGGCCTCGCTGCTTGAGTATATCTCGGGAATCACGAAGACGATCGCAAAGAATATTGTGACATACCGGGAGGAAAACGGTGCATTTACGTCCAGAAACCAGCTGTTAAAGGTGGCGAAGCTGGGACCCAAGGCGTATGAGCAGTGCGCAGGCTTCATGAGAATTCAGGGCGGTAAAAATCCTCTCGACGGCACCAGTGTGCACCCGGAAAGCTACGAGGCAGCCGAAAAGCTGCTGGACAGGCTGGGCTATGATGTGGCGGAACTGGCCCACGGCGGAATAAAGGGAATCGGCAGGAAGGTCACAGGCTATAAAAAACTGGCCGAAGAACTGGGAATTGGAGAGATTACCCTTCAGGATATCGTAAAGGAGCTGGAAAAGCCGGCCCGCGACCCGAGAGATGAGATGCCGAAGCCTATCCTGCGCACGGATGTGCTGGATATGAAGGACTTACAGCCGGGTATGGTGTTAAAGGGCACAGTGAGAAATGTCATCGATTTCGGTGCATTTGTGGACATCGGAGTTCATCAGGATGGGCTGGTTCACATATCACAGATGTCGGAGAAATTTATCAAGCATCCGCTGGAGGCGGTCAGTGTGGGAGATATCGTGGAAGTCAAGGTAATCAGCGTGGATGTGGCGAAGAAACGGATTGCTCTGACGATGAAATTATAGGAGGTGCTTATGGAACAGGAGCGTTGGGAGAAGGAACAGGCGAAAACGGAAGATGGGAAGGAAGCGCCGGTGGAGCAGAACGAGACAGGGCAGGCAGAGCCGGAAGCGGAATTGATGGTACAGACCAGCCCGCTGGTATTTACGGTGAAGCTGACAGCAAAGGACTTATGGAAATTTTCCCTGTACCATTCCAATAAAGGAATGCTGGGCATATTCAATGTGATCTTCAGTCTGGCGGCCATCTTTCTGCTGGTTACCACCTGGAGATCCAACACGGTGATGTACCGGGCACTGCTGATTGTCTGTGCGCTGATGTTTACCGTGTGGCAGCCGTTTCTCCTGTATCTGAAGGCGGCGAAGCAGTCGAAGCGTCCGGTTATCCAGAATCCAATGGATCTCTCCTTCAGCAGGGAAGGCATCGTGGTGACTCAGGGAACGGAGCGGCTGGAGCTTATCTGGGAAAATATCGGACGGGTAGAGCGGATCCAGGGTATGATTATTGTATACATGGGGAAAGTCCGCGCGTATCTGCTTCCTGATTCCATCACTGGTGAGAAGAAGGAAGAGCTTCTGGATCTGTTCCGGGAGAGTCTGCCAGCGGAGCGGAGAAAAAAGATATAAGAGGCAGCAGAGCCGGTAAAACGGCATGGAGGAAAGAATCAATGGTAACAGAGACATGGACACCGGAAGAAACGTATGCGTTCGGCAGAAGGCTGGGGGAGGCGGCAGAGCCGTCTTCTGTATACTGTTTAAACGGAGATCTGGGAGTTGGAAAGACGGTATTTACACAGGGATTTGCCGACGGGCTCGGCGTGGAAGGTCCTGTGGACAGTCCGACCTTTACTATCGTCAAGCAGTATGACGACGGCAGAATGCCGTTTTACCATTTTGATGTGTACCGGATCGGCGATATCAGCGAAATGGATGAGATCGGCTATGAGGACTGTTTTTACGGAGACGGAGTCAGCCTGGTGGAATGGGGCGGCCTGATTGAGGAGATCTTGCCGGAGAATGTGATCACGGTGAAGATCGAAAAGGATTTGGAAAAAGGATTTGATTACAGAAGGATAACTGTGGAGGGACTGGAATGAGGATTTTAGGAATTGAGAGCTCATCGCTGGTGGCGTCGGTGGCTGTGGTGACGGACGACGTGGTGACGGCGGAATATACGGTGAATTTTAAAAAGACCCACTCCCAGACACTGCTGCCCATGCTGGATGAGATCGTCCGTATGGTGGAACTGGATTTGGAAACCGCAGATGCCATTGCCGTGTCTGGCGGACCGGGATCATTTACCGGTCTCCGCATCGGTTCTGCAACAGGGAAAGGGCTGGGGCTGGCGCTTAAGAAGCCGCTTATCCACATTCCGACGGTAGACGCTATGGCTTACGGCATGTACGGCTATGCCGGCCTGGTCTGCCCGATCATGGATGCCAGGAGAAATCAGGTCTATACCGGGATCTATGACAACCGGGAGGGATTTTCGGCTGTCAGGGAGCAGTGCGCCATGGATATCGATGAACTGGTGGATGAGTTAAACAAAATGGAGAACAGAGCAGTGTTTCTGGGAGATGGAGTTCCTGTATACAGAGAACGGATTGCGGAGCGCATTACGGTTCCCTGCGAATTTGCTCCGGCGCATGTAAACCGGCAGAGGGCGGCGGCAGTCGCGGCTCTGGGCTGTATTTACTATCGGGAAGGGCGGACCGAGACGGCGGAGGAGCACGCGCCGGATTACTTAAGAAAGCCGCAGGCGGAGCGGGAACGGGAAGCCGGACTGATTTAACAGAGAGTGGACAAAGGAGAGCGTTTGTATGCTTAGAGAAATGATTCCGGAATCGGACATGGACTGTATGGCAGAGATGGAAACACAGTGCTTCAGCGATCCGTGGACGCCGGAGATGATTCTGGATTCCTTCCGTACGGGTCTGGACACCTGGCTGATCCTGGAAGAGGAGGGAGAGGCCTGCGGATACTGTGTCTTCCGTACGATTGCAGGAGAGGCGGAACTGCTCCGGATCGGCGTGCGTCCGCCTTTAAGGGGTCTCGGGTACGGTAAGAAACTGATGGATGGCGTGGTCGAAAATTCCAGAAAAAATGGGGTCACGGCCATCGCTCTGGAGGTAAGAGAAGGCAATGCACCGGCCAGAAGCCTATATAAATCCTATGGTTTTAAAGAGGAGTGCATCCGCAGCGGCTACTACAGGGACCCGAAGGAAGATGCCGTGATCATGTGGAACCGTGAGATTTCAAACATTTACCACTAAAATTTCGCCATGGCACCGTTTATAATGTAGGGGTATCCGGTCAGGATGCTCCTTTTCGCATCTGCAAAATCAGAGAGCGGCGAACTGGAGAAATCCGGAAAGTGCGAAGAAGAAAGGTGAGAGTAGGATGAGAAAGTACACAAGCGGCGGCCAGCTGGAGGCGGTTGTATGCAACTGCTGCGGGAAGAAATTGATTGTAGTGGATGGAATCGTGAGGGAAGGTGTTTTAAGCTTGAATCACGCATGGGATTTTTTTTCGGAGAAGGATGGAGAGATTCACCATTTTGATCTATGCGAACCCTGTTACGACGCAATCGTCAGTGAGTTTAAGATTCCGGTGGATGTGGAGGAACAGAAGGAATTTCTGTGAATATGCGGACGGACAGGCCGAATGAGGGGGAGAGGTAGCGCCCCGGGCCTTTCGTATGGTCCAGAGAGGGGGAGGAACAGGAAGGCAAAGGATTTCCTGTTTCCCAGGCAGCAGGAATTAAGACAGAAAGACGGGAAAATGGACGGCTTGCGCAGGCTTTGTAGAATTTCGGAAGAATGGCTGCACGCTATGCGCTGGAATGTCAGCTTGAAGGCTTACATTCACAACTTCATTTTCCCGTCTTTCTGCGAATCACGGAACCGGAAATCATTACTGTCCCGTTCCTCCCCTTTTCCGGACTGCGCGGAAGGGCTGCAGCTGCAGAATTGAGTGAAGCAAAGTCCTCTTGATTATTTGTACCAACCTGTGTTATGATCTCAGGTAGGCATTTTTAAAGAAATGAGGAATTGTTTATGTTAGATATCTGTTTGCTGGGTACGGGGGGCATGATGCCTTTGCCGTACCGGTGGCTGACTTCCATGATGGCGCGCTGTGATGGAAGTAACCTTTTGATAGATTGCGGTGAGGGAACCCAGATTGCACTGAAGGAAAAGGGCTGGAGCCCGAAGCCTGTTGACGTCATCTGTTTCACTCATTACCACGCGGACCATATCAGTGGTCTGCCGGGACTTCTTTTGACGATGGGGAACGCGGAACGGACGGAACCCCTGACCATGATTGGCCCTCGAGGGCTGGAACGGGTGGTGTCGGCGCTGCGCGTGATTGCTCCGGAGCTGCCTTTTGAATTGAAATTCATTGAGCTCAACGAGCCGAGGGAGCAGCTTAAAATGGGACCGTACGTAATCGATGCATACCGTGTGAATCATAATGTGGTATGCTACGGGTATTCGATTTCGATTCCGAGAACGGGCCGATTCGATGTGGAGCGTGCGAAGGCGTATGAGATTCCTCAGAAGTTCTGGAGCCGCCTGCAGCGGGGAGAGACCATGGAAGAGGCTGGAAAGGTATTTACGCCGGATATGGTTCTGGGACCGCCCCGGAGAGGGTTAAAGGTTACGTACTGCACTGATACGAGGCCGGTGCCTGTGATCGCCGAATATGCGAAGGACGCGGATCTTTTTATCTGTGAAGGCATGTACGGTGAGGACGGCAAGGAGGCCAAAGCCAGGGAATACAAGCACATGACATTCTATGAGGCGGCCAGACTGGCAAAGGAAGCAAATCCAAAACAGATGTGGCTGACCCATTACAGCCCCTCCCTGACGAGGCCTGAGGAGTTTATGGACAAGGTAAGAGAGATCTTTCCGCGGGCAAAGGCGGCAAAGGACGCATGGACCGCGGAACTGGAATTCGATGAAGACTGATGAGGCAGAGGAAATGAAAAAGAATCACACTGAGGAAGATATCTATATACTGGCGATTGAGAGCTCCTGTGATGAGACTGCGGCGGCAGTGGTGAAGAACGGCCGGGAAGTGCTGTCCAACATTATCTCCTCCCAGATCGCCCTTCACACGATCTATGGAGGGGTAGTGCCGGAGATCGCGTCAAGAAAGCATATTGAAAAGATCAACCAGGTAGTGGAAGCGGCGCTCTCGGAAGCGGGGATGACGCTGGAGGAGATGGACGCCGTGGGCGTGACTTACGGACCGGGCCTGGTAGGTGCGCTTCTGGTGGGGGTGGCCGAGGCAAAGGCTATCGCTTATGCAGCTAAGAAGCCGCTGGTTGGAGTCCATCATATTGAAGGCCACGTTTCCGCCAATTTTATCGAGCATCCGGAGCTGGAACCGCCCTTTATGTGCCTGATTGTCTCCGGCGGCCATACGCATCTCGTTGTGGTAAAAGATTACGGTGAGTTCGAAATCCTGGGAAGAACGAGAGACGACGCGGCGGGAGAGGCCTTTGATAAAGTGGCCAGGGCTGTGGGACTGGGATATCCGGGAGGTCCGAAGATCGATAAGGCGGCGAAGGAGGGCAATCCGCAGGCCATCCGTTTTCCGCGGGCGAAGGTGGAGGCCAACGCCTACGATTTCAGCTTCAGCGGTCTGAAATCCGCTGTGTTAAATCATATCAACCATGCGAAGATGATGGGCGAGGAGATCCATGTTCCTGATTTGGCGGCCTCATTCCAGAATGCGGTTGTGGATGTGCTGGTGAGCCATACGATAGCAGCCGCGAAGGAATACGGGTTTCACAAGGTGGCGATTGCCGGAGGCGTGGCTTCCAACTCTGCTCTGCGTGAAGGGATGAAAAACGCGTGCAGCAGGGCGGGGATCGATTTTTATTATCCGTCCCCTGTTTACTGTACTGACAATGCCGCGATGATCGGTGTCGCTGCGTATTATGAATATATTAACGGCGCCCGGGCAGGCTGGGATTTAAACGCGGTTCCGAATCTGAAGCTGGGAGAGCGTTAGAAATTCCGCACCACGGGCAGAAATGAGAAGGGGAGGTGTGGAGATGGGGGAGTGCAGCAATACGGCCGCCATCGTCCTGGCTGCTGGAAAAGGAACGCGTATGGAAAGCGATATTCAGAAGCAGTATCTGGAACTGGGGGGAAAGCCTCTCATCTACTATGCGTTAAAAGCCTTTGAAGACAGTCCGGTTGATCAGATTATCCTCGTAACCGGACGGGGAGAGACCGGGTACTGCAGAAAAGAGATTGTGGAAAGGTTCGGCTTTCAAAAGGTCCGAAAGATTACGGAGGGCGGCAGAGAGCGGTACCACTCTGTATTTGAAGGGCTGAAAGCGGTGAATGACTGCAGCCTCGTTTTAATTCATGACGGTGCAAGGCCCTGTCTTACCGGCGAGATCATCTCGGCAGCGATAGAGGGGGCCAGTCGGTACGGTGCCTGTGTGGTGGGAATGCCGGTGAAGGACACGGTTAAAATGTCCGATCATGATGAATTTGCCGTCATGACTCCGGACAGAAGCCGCTTATGGCAGATTCAGACGCCTCAGGCCTTCGATTACAACCTGATCTTTGATGCATACTCAAAGCTGCTCTCGTCCGAAGAATACCAGACCGGTGTGACAGATGATGCCATGGTCGTGGAAAGCATGACGGACCGAAAGGTAAAACTGATACGAGGTGATTATTCCAATATCAAAGTGACTACACCGGAGGATATGGATCTGGCGGAGGTTCTGCTGAGAAGGAAGCACATGATTTCATAAAACAGGTACGGAGTAAAACAACAGAGTCTGTCAGAAAAAAAGAGTTTGACCGCGTGATACCGGTCAAACTCTTTTTTGAGATCGCAGGAACGTGGCCTTTTGATCTCAAAAAGCCCTCCGGGCAGGATGCATATTTTCAGGCTTATTTTTGTCCTGCCTTCAGCAGATCCTTTATCAGGAGATGAAGATGTTCCAGATGCTCACGGTTTAAGTGTCCGGCATCTTCCATGATATCTTTTAGTTTTGCAGGACAGGGCCTGTCCACAGCAAAAAAGTCAGAGGGTTCGATATTCAGATACTCACATATATAAAAGAACCCCATCATGGATGGGAGCGCGGTCCCATTTTCTATTTTGTGGATATATGTGGGGTTCTGACCCAGTGAGAGACTCATGTCCCGCGCGGATACACCTTTTTGCGTCCGCAGTTCAGAAAGACGTTTTGCAAAATTGAAGTCGATATACATAAAATACCCCCTTCCAGTTTCATAGTATTGCATTCAATGAAATATCTGTGGCAAATAATGCAATCACTCACTTGACATATTGCATTGATTACAATATTATTAACAATATGGAGTATTAAATGTATGATGCGAACACATTTTTCAAAATATACCGGAATAACAGCAGAACAGGAGCGTGAAACAATGGAAAAAATACGTGAAGGAAGCGGCAGAACAGATTTACTGGAACAATTAAGTGCCAGGATGGGCTGTCAGTATTTATCCGATTTACGCGGAACGAAGCGCAAGGTTCAATGCCGTGCCGTTCTGGTGGAGATTCCGGCTGAAGAATACACTACAGAGACCTGGAACGATGCAATTTACTATATTACCGGCGAAAAGACGAAATACTCCACACCGGCAGAGGCAAAAAAAGAATTGATTATGCGGCTTGAATAGGAAGGGGGAGAGGGAAAAGGTCAAAATGTGCGGTCAGCCAGCCAGGCCTGGATCAATGAAAACAGGTTGAATTACAGGTTGAAAACTGGGATAAAACAGAGGGAAAAAGGGTAAAATAAAAAAACTGGAAAAAATTGTAGAAATCTGTTGACAGATTACAAAATCAATGGTAAACTAGCCGAGTTGCATCTGATGCAGCCCGCTTTTGAAACCTTCCAGAGGTTGAAAAAAAGAGAAAAAAGTGCTTGACAAAAGCGCGAATATCTTTTAAAATAGAAAAGCACGTTTGGAGAGGTATCGAAGTGGTCATAACGAGGCGGTCTTGAAAACCGTTTGTCCGCAAGGGCG
>ERZ812616.1945-NODE-1945-length-19593-cov-3.099754_pt1 | contig 19593 bp, 10 predicted proteins | sample MGYA00376249_ERZ812616 | MGnify/ENA primary metagenome ERZ812616 (study PRJEB26924, sample SAMEA4378265) | human gut metagenome | biome: human gut; feature: human-associated habitat; material: faeces | place: China | collected 2013 ... | reverse complement strand
AGCCAAGTAGCGCTTACTGTAAACGTTGTAATCTGCTTCCAACTGATAACGCACAAATTCATAAGGGTCAAGCATTTCCTGCTTCTTGATAATCTGTTGTACACCTACCCAGCCACTATATGTTACGGTAGGCGAACTAACTTTTCCTTTCTTTGTAGTTACCAAAATTACCCCGTTCGCACCTCTCGCACCATAGATAGCCGTAGCCGACGCATCTTTCAATATTTCAATAGACTCGATTTCTTCGGGGTTCAGCATATTCCCCACTGCCATTTCCAGTGGAAAGCCATCCACTACATATAATGGGGAATTATCCTGAGTTACCGAATTATTACCACGGATAACAATCTGCAAGTCACTACCCGGCTGTCCGTCGGAGGAAGTTACCTGTACACCTGCTACACGACCTGCAAGACTTTCTTCAAAGTTAAAAACCGGTGCTTTACGCATATCTTGCACATTCGCCTTTGCAATAGCTCCTGTCAAATCCTTACGAAGTCCGGAACCATACGCAGTAATCACCACTTCATCTAACAATTCTGAAACGGCACGCAAACGAATAGTCAGCTTCTTTCCATCCTCTACCATTACTGCCTGTTTTTCGTACCCAATAAAAGAAATCTCTAATTTTGTATTATCTCCATCTATCCGGATAGAAAAATTCCCATCCAAATCACTGATAGTACCCACACTTTTCCCAGCAACTGCCACAGAAGCCCCAATAATAGGTTCTCCTGTTTCAAAATCAATCACCGAGCCAACTACCGTTCGCATTTTTGCTTGTTGGGCAATCGCTACACTGTTCATTTTTGAAACATCTTCTGCTGAATGTACTACAGAAGAAAAGGAAATAGATAAATACACCGGCGTCCTGAAAGCTAAAAACTTCGAGATATTCCGCGAAACATTGAAAGGTCATCACATGGCCGACCTCGCCGATGCATTCCTGTATGCTTCCGGCCGGTTACAAACGCTCTGTTACAAAGCCGATATAGAAGCAGCGTTACGTACTCCGGGCTTTGCCGGTTTCCAGTTGCTCGACCTGCATGATTTCCCGGGACAGGGGACAGCGCTTGTTGGCGTACTCGATCCTTTCTGGGATGAAAAAGGATATGTAACAGGCGAGGAATACAGTACATTCTGTAATAATACAGTTCCGCTTATCCGCTTTCCGAAAATGGTCTGGTTGAACAATGAGACATTGAATGTCCCGGTCGAAATAGCCCATTTCGGAGAAAAGCCTTTACAGGCCGCCCATATCAACTGGCAGATCAGCGACCGTGCCGGCAATGAACTGGCACAAGGCTGTTTCACGAAAGACCTTCCGTTAACCAACTGTATCCCGGCAGGCGAAATCGAATATGCCCTCTCCGGTATCGGTGAACCGTCGCAACTGATCGTCAGCGTCGAAGTGAAAGAGACAAACAGTAAGAACCAATGGAATATCTGGGTATATCCTGCCAAACAGGAAGCCGTAGAGCAACAGCCCTACATTACCTCTACACTCGACAACCAGACAATGGCACGCCTCGACAAAGGCGAAAATGTGCTGCTCCTGTTAGCTCCCGGAAGTATCCTGCCGGAAAAAGGCGGAGATATCCGTGTCGGTTTCTCTTCCATCTTCTGGAATACGGCCTGGACAAACAAACAACCTCCCCACACATTGGGAATCCTCTGCGACCCGGCACACCCGGCACTGGCAGCTTTCCCGACCGAAGGATACAGCGATTATCAATGGTGGGATCTGGTAAGCAATTGCAATGCAATGGTACTGGATGACTTCCCGGCAGACTATCGTCCGGTAGTACAACTGGTAGACGACTGGTTCACGAACCGGAAACTGGGAATCCTACTGGAAGGCAAAGTAGGCAACGGCAAACTGATGGTATGCAGTGCAGACCTTCAAAAAGACCTGGATAAACGTCCGGCAGCACGCCAGCTCCGACAGAGTATCCTGCAATATATGGCATCCGACCGCTTCAATCCGTCTGCTTCGCTCGATCCGGCATTGGTGAAGGCTTTATATCAAAAATAAAGATTTCAGTGATCAACATTAAAGCGAATATTCATGAGACAAATAACTTTAACCATACTTATTCTCCTGTCCCTCCTATCTCCGGTAGCACAAGGACAGGAGAATAAGATTCCTTTGCCGACGGGAGCACAGCAGCGTTGGCATAATTACGAACGTGTAATGTTCGTCCATTACGGTCCGGCAGCCTGGCAAGGACGGGAATATGATAATTTCACGACTCCACTCGACCGTCTGAAAATTCCTGACTTGAACACCGACCAGTGGTGCGAAGTGGCCCGGTCATGGGGAGCCGGAATGGTTCTTTTCGTTGCCAAACACTGCGGCGGCTTTTGCTGGTGGCAAACAGAGACGTCCGATTACGGAGTCAAGGAAATACCCTGGCGAAACGGTAAAGGCGATGTACTGAAAGACCTCTCCGAATCCTGTAAAAAGCAGGGTCTCGACCTGGGTATCTACATCTATCCGGGCGACGACCGCTGGGGAGCCGGTATCGGTAGCGGAGGAATCACGCAAGACCCGTCCAAACAGGAAGCCTACAACAAAGTCTTCCGTACCCAGCTGATCGAAGTCCTCACTCAATACGGTCCGATCAGCGAAGTCTGGTTCGACGGCAACTGCCGCATCCCAGTGAAAGATATCCTCGATAAATATGCCTCCAACTCCGTCATCTTCCAGGGTGAACAGGCAAATCTCCGATGGGTGGGGAATGAGGATGGTTATGCCCCTTATCCCAATTGGTACACGGTAAAAAAAGAGGACCTTACTTCCGGTGTCTCCACCGCTCTCCATTCGGATGTGGACGGTGATTGTTATGCGCCCGTGGAAGTCGATGTCCCGTTACTCAAGAACAAAGGGCATAAATGGTTCTGGGCACCCGGATGCGATACGCTATTGATGACACAGGAGCAACTGATGAACCTGTATTATAAATCAGTCGGACGAGGTTCCGTCCTTCTCCTTAATTCTACACCCGATACGACAGGAGTCATTCCCCGGACACATGCCGCCGTCTACCAGGCTTTCGGCAAAGAAATAGAGAACCGGTTCGCCCACCCGCTGAAACAAACGGCAGGCAATGGCAACATATTTGAACTTGAATTTTCCGGGCCTACAACCGTCAACCATTGTATCCTACAGGAAGATCTGAGCGGAGGACAGCGCGTCCTCACCTATCAGTTGGAAGGATATACGGAGGACGATCAATGGATACCTGTTTACAAGGGTAGTTCTATAGGAAATAAAAAGATAGATCACTTTCCGTCACTCTGCCTGAAAAAGCTACGCGTTCATTTCACGCAATCGAAAGCAACACCGCGCATAAAGAATTTCTCCGCATTCCATGTGGTCAGCGAACTCAATGATCTGCAAGACGATCGTCTACAGGATAAACCCCAGGTCATAGAAACCTGGTCTGCCAAGACATTCAACCCTGACCGATGGACAGAGATCAGTCTCGACCTCACTCCTTACGTCAATCAAATCGGTGAATATGAGATCGTTTTCTCCCGGCTGGCGACCGATTATCTGAGTAACAAATCCTCTGATCTGGAATTTAAAGACCCCATACTCTTTATGTATGGAGAAAAACAATTATCTTCGTTCACCCTTTTACCAGAGAAATACACTTTCAGGATCACTCGCTCCCAACAGACACTGGATGAATTTCCGACCACCCTGAACGTAAAAGTAAAGAATAAAGGGGCATCATCTATCGGAGAGATAACGATTAAAAGGTTAACATATTAAATAAACAAACATGAAACACCTCTCTTTAGTCGGTAGAATCGTTTTGCTTTTTACATTCGCGTTCGTCTTTCAGGCCGGTGCACAGGATGTAAACCTGAAAACCCGTTCAACCCAAATCGGAATCGATAACAATGGATACTTTTCTTCCATCCAGGTAGAAGGAAAAGATATCTTACACACAGGAAAATACCCGCTCGTAACGGCCTGTATAGATAACAAACTGGTGACCCCGACAAAATTGACTTCCAGTGGCAACCAACTTAAACTGACCATGTCCGACGGGGGTAGTATCTCCCTGAAACATAAGGAAAGCGATGTCTGCATCACGCTGGAAGTTGCTAATATCCCGGAAAAATATGAAGTATTGCTATTCGGCCCGCTAGCCGTTACTATCAATGAAGTGGTCGGCGATGTAGTCGGTGTAGCTCAGGGTAATGGCGTTGCTTTCGGCATACAGGCACTGAACATCAAGACAAATGCAGGTATCCCGGAAGAATATGGCCAACTGATTACACAAACTTACGGTTACACCGGAAAAGCAGCCGAATTATCCGTTGCCAGCATTCCAGATTACAAACTGACGGCTGCCGATATCTCCGACGGAACGGTATTCCATTTCTCCGCCCGCAGAAGGAACAAACAGGAATATCGCAAAGTACAGCAGATCGAGAAATCGCTGGTTCTTCCGGTTGAAGGGGAAGACGGCCTGATCAAAGGCTCCAAAATAGCTTTCTTCGGGAGCAAGAATACGGATGCACTGACCCGTATCGGTGAAATCGAGATCGAACAAGGACTTCCTCACCCGTTGTTTGACGGAGAATGGGGTAAAACAGCCCGTGCAGCCATGAAATCTTATCTGATCTCCGACTTCTCGGAAGATAATTTCGATATGATCCTCGATAAAGCCAAGATTGCCGGATTCGAGTATGTATACCATAGCGGTCCGTTCCTGGACTGGGGTCATTTCAACTGGGATCCTAAATTCACGAAAAGCGGTGACGATGGTGTTAAGAAAATGGTAGACAAAGCAAAGGCAGAAGGTATTGCCGTCGGCGTGCATACACTCAGTAACTTCATGACTACCAACGATGCGTATGTAACACCGATCCCCTCTGACCATTTATTGAAACAGGGTGTATTGTCACTCACCACTGATCTGGACAAGGATCAAACAGAGATCACGATCAAGAAATCAGATCTGTTTTCTATGCCGATGAGCCTGAATGCCATGCAGATCGACAAAGAACTGATCACTTACGGAAGCATGGAAGACAAAGGAGAAATGTACCTACTGAAAAACTGTAAAAGAGGGGCATACGGTACGACAGCCGCAACTCATTCACAAAAAACTCTGCTTTACAAACTATGGGATTATCCGTACAAAACCCTGTTCCCCGACCTGGTTCTGCAAGATAAATTCTCCGATCGCCTGGCTGAGATTATGAATAAAACAGGACTTTGCCAAATCTCTTTCGACGGTTTGGAAGGATGCTCCTACACCGGACAGGATGAATATGCCAACAACCGTTTCGTCTATCGCTGGTACAACCAGCTAAACCATAACGTACTGAACGATGCCAGCCGCCTCAGCCATAACTTATGGCATATCCATACCCGCATGAACTGGGGTGAACCCTGGGGAGAAGCCATGCGTACAGGTCAGGTGGAGAACCGTATCAAGAACCAGGCATTCTTCAAACGTAATCTTTTTCCGCGTATGTTGGGATGGTTCCTGATTCGCCTGGCAGACCGGAACTTCGAATGTTCTTCACTGGAAGACCTGGAATGGGCATTATCCGAATCTGCCGGTTTCGATGCCGGCTATGCCATGACGATCAACAGTAACACATTACGCCGTCACGGACAGATCGACAAATTACTGGAAGCTATCAAAAACTGGGACAAGCTACGCGAGGCAGAAGCTTTCACAGAAGAACAAAAAGCTCTGCTGAGAGATCCGCAGACCGAATGGCATCTGGAAAAAGTAAGTGAAGAAAACTATAACCTGTATCCGCTCCATATCTCTAAACATTACCGTTGTAACCTGGCAGAAATGCAACCGGGACAACCGGGTGGAGCGGACTGGTCCTGGGAAAGCCCCAATGAAAGTGCATACGCAATCCGTCTGAAAGTGGATGGAGACGGCACGATCAAAGACCCGTCTTTCACAACTCCTAAAGGAGTAATCAAGTTCCCTTGCGAGATTTCCGACCGCCAGTATCTACTTTATACGTTTGACGGCAAAGCGGTGGTGACCGATAAGAATTACAATGTGATCAGCGAAGTACAACCTCAGGGAAGTGCCTTGCTTCCTGCCGGTTCATCGGCTGTCGCTTTCTCTTGCGAACAGACCAGCGAAGACACACCGGAAGTGATTATTCGTTACATCACCAAAGGAACACCGGAAGGAATCAGACTCAACAAATAAAAACAATACGGATTATCCGGCCAAAAGTCAGTAAGTCATAGTGTTGTTACACCTCAAGGTGCCAGGTCATATATGATTCTCGGATTTCAGTGCATTGAATTGTCTTAAGCGGTATTCTCTCGGGGAACAACGGACCATCTTCGAAAATAGGCGGGAAAATTGGGAAAGGTTACTGATCCCTACTTTTTCCGCTATTTCAATGATCGACATATGAGAAGTAAGCAATAGAGTCTGTGCCCGTTCAATCCGCTTCATCTGGATATATTCACAAGGAGGCATACCTATTATTCGTTTGAATACCTTAGAGAAGTGGTCGGAAGTAATACACATCAGATCAGCCAGTGCCGAAACAGAAATACGTCGGTCCAGATGTTTATTTATATATTGTATCGCCACATCCAGCTTCTCATACAAACTGTTCGCCTCTGGTAAAAGCAGACATTCTTCTGTTATAAAACGGGAAAAAAGTTGCAACAGAATACCGCTACTTTCTACCTGGTTGGAAAATGTCGAAACAGATATCTCATCTTCCTTGGTATAAATATTCCGGTCATTATCATAATGTTTAGGATCCGACGCCGGTAACGATTTATAAGGATTTAGAACCAGAAAACGCTCCATCAAAGAATAATCCATTGGAGTAGCTTCCACCTGTAAATTCATCTTCATCGGATTACTGATACCCTTTCCTCCTTTCGTTTCATCAAAGAAACAGATATAATAATGCTCCATAAAATCATCGCATTCATAACTATGGAAAGCAAACTTAGGTATCAGGAACAGTTGACCGGGTAACAGTTCATATCCTTTCTGATTGATATAAACTTTACCTCTTCCTTGGGTAATCAAATAAAGCCGATAAAAAGGGCTGATGACATCCTGATAATTCCACCAGGTTTCCACCCGGGAATGATCGGCATAAAGCAAAGGTAGCGACAGGTCATACGGAGAATAAGAGACAAGCATATCAGATGTTTATTAGTTAACTGTCGTAAATATAGGAATTATATTCAATTCACAATATCGGATTATGCAAAGTATTCATCTTATTTTGTCAAAGTTAAGAAAAAGAGAAGCTTTATTTTTGTAATTACTAAACATCATCTTATAACATAATACTAACACTCTATGAAACGGCTCATTACAGCTCTGTTTATTTTGGCCGGACTATGTTGTCCGTTCTTACTTTCCGCACAGGATTCCTGGCAAAGCCTGATTAACCGGCTTACCTATTATTCACCGGAAAAATACAAATTGGCAACAGATAATCTGAAGAAGAAATATCCGGATAGTTATCGTCCGGATAAAGATTTCGAAAAGGCTCTAGAAGAACTGAAGGCAGATAAAGAAACACTTATCAAAGGTTTGAAAGCCAAAGATCCGAAAGCGGAGAAACAAACCCAAAAGCTACTGCAACAGCTGGATGCCGCTTTATTAGCCAACCCGCTACTGGCCGGCAAACAGGTCGTTGCTATCCGCAGGACATTAGGCGATAATGCCCGCAAAGCCATGAGCGGCGGATTAGGTATCGCTCCTTCCAACTTCCAGAATAACTCCGAGATAGGAAACCCTAAAACAGGATGGACGAACGAATTCGTATCCCTGAACATTGCTCCCGGTAAAATAAAACAAACTACTATCTATAAACCGGAACAGGGCATGATCATCACTGATCCAGAACCTCATTTCGATGGAAACAAACTGATGTATTCTTCCATCGGGACCTCCGACCGCTGGCAATTGTTCGAACTGGATATGAAAACCGGAAAGACCCGACAATTAACACCCGATACTTATAAAGACTTCGACAGTTTTGACGGTTGCTATACCCCCGACGGACGGTATATCTTCTGCTCCACAGGGACCTTCCTCGGACTTCCCTGTACAAACGGAGGAAACAAAATGTGCGGCCTGTATCTTTACGACCCCAAGACACAACTGACCCGCCAGTTGACCTACGACCAGGACAGCAACTGGGACCCGGTCATGATGGAAAACGGTATGCTGCTCTATCAGCGTTGGGAATATGCAGACCTGCCCCACTCCAATTCGCGTGTCATGTTCACCATGAATCCGGACGGCACTTCGCAATCGGCTTTCTACGGCTCGAACTCCTATTTTCCTACCTCATTCTTTAGTGCCCGCCCTATCCCCGGACGTCCGTCAGCCATTGTCGGAGTAGCGACCGGACACCACAGCGTATCCCGCAGCGGACGCCTACTCGTAATCGACACCCGTAAGGGAAGACACGAGGCAGACGGAGTAATCGCCGAGATCCCCCATGCCGGACGAAAGGTAGAACCACTGGTACGCGACCGTTTGCCGGACGGCGTATGGCCTCAGTTCCTGCAACCTTATCCCCTGAACGACACCTATTATCTGGTATCGATGAAGGATAGTCCCGAAAGCCTGTGGGGTATCTATCTGGTAGATACCTACGACAACCGTACCCTGATAGCCGAAGAAGAAAACATCGCCTATCTCGATCCGGTACTGATGGAAGCCAGAAAAGCCCCGGCTATCATCCCCGACCGCATAGACCTGGCTTCTACCACCACAACCGTCTTCATGCAGGATGTCTATCATGGCGATGGCCTGAAAGGTATTCCCCGCGGGACGGTGAAAAAACTCCGCGTCGGCTCCTTTAGTTTCAGTCCGCTGAACCAGGGGGGCCTGTTAGGTACGATCGGTATGGATGGTCCCTGGGATATCAAACGCATCCTCGGCGAAGTAGATGTAGAAGAGGACGGTTCTGCCATGTTCACCGTTCCGGCCAATACGCCGATCTTTATTCAACCGCTCGACGAAGAAGGAAAAGCTCTTCAGGTAATGCGTAGCTGGTTTACCGGAATGCCGGGCGAAACGCTTTCCTGCATCGGCTGCCATGAAGACAAGAATACCATACCTGTTCCCAAAATGACCACGGCTTCAAAGAAAAGCCCGCAACCGATCAAAGAATGGTACGGTAAGGAACGTGGTTTTAGCTATCGCCATGAGGTACAGCCAGTACTGGATAAATATTGTATCTCCTGCCACAATCAGGATAAACCGGGTAAACCCTACCTGAAAGGCGATCAATGGATCACGGACTGGACTTCACAGATTAGTGGCCGGGCCGGAACAGATTACGGGGGTCATTTCACCCTGTCGTATGCCAACTTACACCGGTATGTGCGCCGCCCGGGTATCGAAAGCGACATGCACATGTTAGTTCCGATGGACGTACATGCCGACCAGACAGAGTTGATGCAAATCCTTCAGAAAGGACATTATAATGTACAACTGGATAAAGAGTCGATAGAGAAACTGGCCTGCTGGATCGACTTCAACGCACCTTTCCACGGACGTCGTTCGGATATCCCGAACTTCCCAGATACGCAGAGAAGTAACGAACTACGGGAGCTGCACCGTGAAATGTTCGGTACCCCGGAATCGACAGCCGAATGGTTGCCGGAGATCCCACAAAACATTGAACCTGTCAGATTCGAAAAAGAGCAAAAACCTATGGGTGATACCGTACTCGATAAATGGCCAGTATACGATCCTACTCAAAAAGCTTATTCCCAATGGGGAGACACCCAATGGAAACAACTGGCTTTAGGTAATTTCCAGAAAAGTATTCCACTGGGCAATGGCATAACCCTAGAGCTGGTAAAAGTTCCGGCCGGTTCCTTTATCATGGGTAGCGACCGCCATCCGGACGAGCTGCCGCAAACGATTGTACAGGTAGACAAAGCGTTCTGGATGGGACGTTTCGAAATCACCAACGCACAGTTTAGGGCATACGATCCGGAACACGACAGCCGCGACGAACACCGCCACGGATATCAGTTCGGACGCAGGGGATATTCGATGAACCACCCCGACCAACCGGCAGTACGTATCTCCTGGCAGGAAGCGATGGATTATTGCAAATGGTTATCGGAAAAGACCGGTATGAAGTTCTCACTCCCCACCGAAGCGCAATGGGAATGGGCCTGCCGCGCCGGAAGCGATACGCCGTTCTGGTACGGGAATATGTCTGCCGACTTCTCGACCTATGCCAACCTGGGGGATATCAAATTGAAAGAGTTTGCCGCCTGCACTTCCTACAAGTTCTACGAAAGTGCTATGGTAATTGAAAATCCCAATAAATACGACGATTGGATTCCACGCGATACCACCTATAATGACGGTGGATTTATCTCCGAACCTGTCGGCCGTTATATCCGCAACCCGTGGGATCTGTTCGATATGCACGGAAATGTTTGGGAATGGACCTTATCCAGTTACCAGCCTTATCCGTACAACGAAAACGACGGTCGCAACGAGCTGGTGGCAGAAAACGGCAAACGTGTTGCACGCGGCGGCTCCTGGTACGACCGTCCTTTCCGGGCAACCTCTTCGTTCCGTCTGCCTTACCGCGAATACCAGAAAGTATATAATGTAGGTTTCCGTGTAGTAATGACAGAAGAATGATAAAGCACTATTTCAGATACTTGTTTTTCATAGCAATTATTAGCACTTATTGCTCATGTAACAATGTCAAAGAGAAGTTACTTGTTTCCGGCTGTGGCTGGAAGCAGGTAGCAATCCTCGATAAAGCAACCGGAGCCATCGAATGGAGTCACCCATTAAACCCGGGAGAAGATTGTAACGATGTAGAAATGACAGTGGATGGTCATATCCTCTATGCATATACCTCCGGTGCCCGGCTTATTACCCGCAATCAACAAACTGTCTGGGATTTCAAAGCCCAAAAGGGTGAAGAGCTTTTCACCGCCACCCGTCTCCCCTCCGGCAATTATATGTTGGCTATCTGCGGTACTCCTTCCCGTATCGTCGAACTCGACACGAACGGGAAACTGATCGATGAACTACAATTCGACACCAGTATAACCGGTGTACACGACCAGTTCCGGCAGATCGTGAAAACCCCGCAAAACACCTATCTGATCCCATTAATGGGTAAAGGGGAAGTGATTGAAATGAACAAAGACAAAAAGATCGTCAACCGGATACATTGCGGAGGCAACCCTTTTGCCATCCAGATACTCGACAATGGAAACTGGCTCGTATCCTGCGGCGATGCGCATAACTTCGTGGAAATCGATCCGACAGGAAAGCAGATAGTAAAAAATATAAGCGATGATAATATAGAGGATATCACGCTTCTTTTCGTGGCAGAATTAGTCCGGTATAAAAACGGCAATACGCTTATAAGCAACTGGAATGGTCACAGTAAAAATAAATCGCAACCGCTACTGGTTGAAATCAATACGGACAACCAAGTCGTTTGGACATTACCCCTCCATCCGGACATAGTGAATATATCGGCTGTCTACTCCTTTGCAGAATAGGTACTCTATCTCGGGCGGAATAGGCAGGCAATTACGTATCGAGCAAATAAACTCACTCAAAAAGGATACGGAAACGGGTCAAACCATCGGCATAAGTACGCAGGGAAAAAGAACAGTTTTGTTTCTGTAAAACTTCACGTATAAAGATCAGGCCGATACCCTGTCCGTTCGGCTTGGTAGAGAAGAAGGGGCTGAACAGTTTGGTTTCAGTCTCTTTATCTATCCCTTTACCGGTATCTGCTATTTCCAGGCAGACCGGATTGTGTGAAGTACGTATGTAAATATGGCCGTCGTGATCGATAGATTCGGCTGCATTCTTAATGATATTGACCAACACTTGTTCAAAGAGAGAGCTGTCGAGCTTCACGACAGGAGAAACCTCATCAAGTTCCATGACAATCCGGATATTACGATTCTGGCAGATCGTTTCCATAAACCGTTTACAGGAAGTAACGACAGCATTCAGTTCACGATAAACCATCTGAGGTTCCGGTATACGTACCACATCTGCGAAATTCGTAATGAAATGGCTCATGCTGTAACAACGCTCGATGGATACACGCAATACTTCGCATATATCTTCCGTATTTTCCAGTTCGCTAAAGGTCGATTCAAGCGTATCCAACGTAGAAGTGATCCCGGCAGTCGTGTTATTTACCTCATGGGCGATCATGCGAATCACCTTTTCATACGCTTTCTTTTCTGCCTTGAATACTTCCTGTGTCAAACCTTCCACTAAATAGAACGAATGATGAAACCCACGGTCTACGAAAGAAGAATGTGTACATTTATATATATTGGCATCATTCAGACGCACTGTCTGTGACTCATATAAAGGTATATTTGCCAATTCGATAGCCAAAGGGGAATCTATATCTGTCAGAGATTTCCCTTCGAAAACAACAGAGGTAGGTTGTCCGAGCATTTTATGTGCGGCCGGGTTAAGCGATATAATCTCATTGTCCAGGTTCAACATGATCACCCCCATAGGAGAAGCATTGATCAACAGGTCGAGGAAATGGTTCTGCTCTCTCAGATGCAGGCGTTCGTTTTTAAGCTGTTCCATCATCTTATTGAAGATGTCGACAATACGGTCGGCCTCCTTCTGCCCTACCCGGCTCAGGCGCGAACTGAAATCCTGCTCCTTCAATAACTCCATACCATTTCCAATAATATTCAACGGCTTGATAATACGACGATAAAACAGGATCAGATAAAGGATCGTTACAAGTACCAACCCTTCCACCATGAAAAACATGGCAGACGAGAAATTGTAGAATACATGCCAAGTCATCACTCCCAACACAGTCAACAACAACCCGGTTAAAATCCAAAACAACCCTTTTATTCTCATCCGTATATTTTATTTATCGGTAGGAATATCATATTTCTCTAAACGACGGTATAAGGCTGCCCGACTGATACCCAATGCCGATGCTACATGCGACAGGTTGCCGTTATGCGTTTCAAGCGCCTGCAGGATTGTTTGCCGTTCTATTTCATCCAGTGTCATCCCTTCGAAGCTGGCAGCACCACTTTTGGATATAGGTTGGGTATTTCCCATATTAAGGCACTGACTTTCAAAATCGGCTACATCTAGTAAGGATTTGCCGGATACCAGCATTGTTCTTTCCACCAGATTCTTCAATTCGCGTATATTTCCAGGATAAGGAAGACGTTGCAGAAATATTTTTGCATCGGCCGAAAAGTCCACACGAGGTAAGCCGTTCACTTCCGATTGCTTATCGGCAAAATAGCGGGCCAGCAGAGGTATATCGTCTTTCCGTTCCCGCAGGGCAGGCAGATGGATCGTGATCAGGTTGATACGGTAAAACAAGTCTTCACGAAAGGTACGGGCCGCGACCATTTCCGGTAGGTTACAGTTTGTTGCACTGACCACACGAATATCCACCTTACGGGGACGGCTGTCGCCCAGCACCTCAAAGGTCTGATCCTGTAATACACGCAGCAGCTTCACCTGACACGACAACTCTAGGTCACCTATCTCATCAAGAAAGATCGTACCCTTGTTCGCCATTTCAAAACGGCCGGTACGGTCGATATAGGCATCCGTAAAAGCTCCTTTCTTATGTCCGAACATTTCACTTTCAAAAAGGCTTTGCGATAATCCACCCAGGTTTACCTTCACAAAAGCTTCTTTCATTCGTGGACTGTTGGCATGGATTGCTTCTGCGATCAGTTCCTTCCCTGTCCCGCTTTCACCGGTAATCAGTACCGAAGCATTTGTCGGAGCAATACGAGAAACGGTACCCAGCACTTCCATCAGCGCATTACTCTGCCCGATGATCTTTGCAAAATGGAATTTATTATCCGCATCGTTGCGGTTCAGCGGAGCGGCCTGCATCTTCTTTTGCTCATTCAGTTCGAGAGCCGTACGAATCGACTTGAGCAGGACCAGATTATTCCAGGGCTTGGTTATAAAATCGAAAGCGCCGGCCTGCATTCCCTGCACAGCCAGCGAGATGGACCCCCAGGCAGTCATCAGGATGACCGGCACATCGGGTTGAAATATTTTTACTTGTTTCAATAATTGAATTCCTTCTTCTCCCGTCGTAGTCAAGGTAAAGTTCATATCCATCAGGATCAGCTGCGGTGCTTCCCGGCGTACAATTGCCAACGCCTCTTCAGGCCCCGGAACAGCTTCCGGTTCAAAGCCTGCCCGTTTCAATAAAAAGGTAAGCGAAGAACGAACAGCAGCGTCGTCATCAACAATTAATATCATATAGGTTTCTTTTTATGTTTGTAAAGATACGAATTATCTTCTTACTATTTCCTCGAAATCGACATCCAGATTGCGATCGTTCTGGAAATCGTAGAGCGTCACACTACGAACATTATAGAAATAACTCCAAAACCCATACAACTCCTGGATATGCTTTTGCTTGGCATCGTCTTTCGATTGTTGAGCGTCGTTCAGGTCGAGGATATTGATCTTTCCGATCATAAATGTTTCGATAGATGTCTGGTAACGCTTCTGGGCAATCTCGTCGGCCTCGGCTGCAATTTCGAGCTGGGCAGCCTGGTTGTTAAAATTTTCTACTAGTAGGAAGATATTCTGATTGAAGGTCATCTGGTCTTGCCGGTTCTTGGAGAGCACGACTTCACGGTTGGACTCGGCAACCTTTACTTTACCTTTCCGCTTCCCCCAATCCAATAAAGGGATGCTAAAGCCTACCTCGACCACCTGGTTGTCCCGCAGCGGATTATAAGCACCTCTGAAATCACTGTCTTTTCCGGTATATCCCACAGATGCAAACAGATTGATATCGCGGCGTTTTCCTTTCGCTGTCGCCACGGCATAATCGGCTTCCAGTTGTTCGCGCAGAATACGTTTGGCAAACGAGTTGTTTTCCAGCGCTTTCGCCAGTACATCCTGATATATCAGACGCATATCGGGAACGGACTCGGGAACGACCGGCTCTATCATATCGTCCTCGCTCAAACCAAGGAAAGAGCGCAACTGGAACATCTTGGCATTCAGATTGGATTGTGCCTCCGTCAATTTACCTTTTGCCTGCAAAGCCGACAATTTCAATTGCATCAGTTCACTTTCCGATATATGTCCGATCTTTCGTTTGGCGATCGCAATATCATAAAGTTTGTTCGCATTATCCAGATTCTGGATAGAGGTTGCCAGATTCTCTTTCGCTAGCAACAGGTTGAAGAAATAAGCGATCGTAGAGATCGTTACACTTTCCACACTTTCGATATAGGCCGCCTTTGCCTCCTGGTAACGGACAGGTTCGATCCGGCGGTTCCATTTCTGGTCGTTTACGCCGAAGATCGGTTGCGTCAGGGTCAAGCCGATCGGTACACTCATATATTCATTGAAAGCTCCATCCCCCAACTGGCGGGAGAAATTAAGGGAAGAATTCAATGATATTTTGCCACCGGTCAACGCTATATTCTGGTCGACGGAGATCGCACCGTTCATCGACAGGTTGTTATCCTGCACAAAAGCATAGGTTCCGTCCGACTGTTGATAACGGGAATATTGCTTGCTGTAATTAGGTATCGTCCCTTTGAAATTAACCTCCGGCAACTGGTCTGCTACATGTGTACGGTATTCCCAGTAGGATGTTTTCAGTTCGTTAAGGGCGACAGCCGCATCCACCGATTGGATTTGGGCCAGGTTAATAGCCTCTTTCAAAGTCAGTCTTACTATATTTTCCTGCTCCCCGGCGTGTAAACCAAAGCTCATCAAGAATAAAGAAGTAATGGCTATATAGATCTTTTTCATTGTAATATATGTTTTAGCCACCCCTAGGCAAAAGCTATGCCAAAAAGATATCCATCTGATTTACTGCAAAGTAGGCAGAGCAACAAGTGTCCGATAATGAACAGTATGTCCGATAATGAAAAGCTTATTCGTATTTCTGATGATCGGCACAATTTTATACTACTTATCTCTGACAGTAAACCTATACAAACCCGAACCTACCTCGAGACAGGTAAAACCATCCATATAGCCCATCGTTTTTATATCCGGTACAGCATCCAATAAAGAACCGCTCTCCGTAATTTCTGCTCCGTCTAAAGAAGGTAGCCAGATTTGTGCTGTTGTATTGGCCGGAATCGTGACCTGAAGTTCAAACGTTTCATTCCCCTTCCTCCAGTTGCTTACTATCGGTCCGTTTACAGATTGGTAGGAACAGTTTACCCATGTCAGGTCACCGGCTGGCTGCGGTTTGATTAGTATCTTACTGAAACCGGGAGCTGCTTGATTTATTCCTCCCAATGACTGATAAAACCACTCTCCTACGCTACCGAACATCGGATGGTTTTGAGAATAAACATTATCGGAATATTTCCAGGTTTCCCATAAAGTAGTAGCTCCGGACTCAAGCATATACCCCCAACCGGGAAAAGTCTTTTTCGTAACCATTTCATAAGCGATATCATTCCGGTTATTCAATCGCAGTACTTCCAAAATTGCAGGAACACCGAAAATTCCGGAAGCGATATGTCCATCCCATTTTGCTATTGCCTGCAGGAATACCGTAAAAACTGCTTCCTTCTCACTTTCCGGTACGAGATCATAGAACAGAACAAAGGCTTGGGCTGCCTGGGTTGCATTTGCCACTTGACCGGTTCCCCGTTTCAGAAACTTTTTAATAAATGCATCCTTTATATCCGTTGCCAACCGGGAATATATTTGTGTATCTTTCGACTGGCCAGTCAGTACAGCAAACTCAGCCAACAAGATTACATGATGGTAATAATGGGCAGTAGCAAACAAAGCGGGTACACGTTCTTCCAAACTTTCATGATCGTTGATACACGTATCGATCAGGTTATCTTTTGCTTTTGAACGGAGAAACTCCACTTGCCTGCGTAAGGTCGGATAATAGGCTTTTATAGTTCTTAGATCACCATAATATTCATATAATTGCTTCTGCATAAAAGCAAATGCCAGTTGCCAACCGATCGGTCCGGAGTCATCGCCCAACCCCATATCTGCTATTCCGTTATAAGGGGCAGTCTCCGTCATTCCTCCTTCGGGACGCTGGTCGTTAGCAAAATCACGCAGAGCCTTCCGATAGAAATTTTCCATATCGTAGAACCAACAGAAAGTACGCGCCGTACCGACAATATCACCACCATAACCGAATTTCTCACGAGCCGGACAGTCGGACTGAACACTGAACAGATTGCTGTGGAAGGTATAATCCAAGACTTTATTCAAGCGGTTCAACATCGGATTAGAACATTCAAAAGAGCCGCTCTTATGCAAATCGGCACTCAAACGAATCCCCTCCACATCCGACAGGGAAGGACGCCCCGGCCAGCCGGTTATCTCGATATACCGGAAACCGTGGAACGTAAAGCGGGGCGACCAGGTTTCTTCTCCCTCTCCTTTCAAGGTATAGGTATCCTCCTGCCAGGCAGTCTGCGGTTGTCCGGCTGTTTCCCAATCGGCATCCCATACTTTCTTTTGCTGTCCGGCAACCGAAGTCATCACATTCAGGCTTCCGTCCGAATAAATATCTTCACCGTAACGAATCTTTATCGTCGTACCTTTCTTCCCCCTGACCTTAAGGCGTGCTACCCCTGCAAAGTTCTGCCCCATATCGAAAATGAATTCTCCGGGGCGGGTTTCCGTCATCCTCACCGGTTTAATAACCTCTATCTGCCGGATAGGCGGCTGCATCTGAGCTGTCAGTTGTCCGGCAGGTGTATTCACGACCTGCACAGCCTGTTTCCAATGGCTATCGTCAAAGGGACAGGTATCCCAATCGGGTATTTCGTTGCGGGCATCATAATGTTCCCCCAGATAGACATTGTTACGCATCACCGGACCAGGTGCCGTTTTCCAACTTTCATCCGTACAGATAGTTTCTCCCGAGCCATCTGTATATTGTATACGAAGCTGAGCCTTTAAACAGGGACGTCCGATAGTCAGGTATTCCCTTAACGGTTTGAAGATACGCATAGGTAGCGGATTATAATATCCATTGCCAAGCATAACCCCTATGACATTTTCACCGGAACCGATCAAAGAGGTAATATCGTAGGTACTATATAATATCTGTTTCCCATAGTTGGTCCAACCCGGATCAAGGATATGGTCGCCGATACGTTTCCCGTTCAAGCTGGCTTCATAATATCCGATACCGGCAATGTATAAACGCGCTTCTTTTACTGTTTTAATAGGGTGGAATATCTTTCGGAACAAGGGAGTCGGATCATCTTTATAAAAGTCTTCTTCTTTTTCCGGAGCTTTCGAACCGTCGGTAATCCATTGGGCCTTCCAATCTGCCGGAGACAACATGGATGTTTCCCAAAAAGCAAGTTGGCTCCAATCGGACACCGCTCCATCCTGGTTGTAAGTACGAACACGCCAGTAATAACGAGTGAAAGGTTTTAATCTCTTACCGGAATAAACAATGTTTACATTCTGATGGCTACTGACTTTTCCACTTTTCCAAACCAGCCCTTTCCCATTCTTAAGATCGTCTTCCGTTAAAGCAACTTGTATCTCATAAGCTGATTGCATCTGATTACGGGCTGACGACTCCAGTTGCCAACCAAGCACCGGGTTAAGAGCATCTACCCCCAACGGATTTTCTATATATTCGCAAGTCAGTCTTTTCAATCGTAAAGGTTCAGCCCCCGCAAGAAAGACCCAACCGACCAGAAGACAAATAAGCAGTATTGTTCTTTTCATAATCACACAAATTTAACCGGTCCTATCATCCCTGTCGGCAACCACTTCTGATAATGTGTCCATGCCTGGCCTATTTTATTATCAGGTGTCGATTTCAGATAATTACCTACTGTAGTCGTGATCTTTATCTGTAACGTTTTCACCGGAGCCTGTGCCAAATGTTCCGGCAACTGATAGACACGGTTACCGTACCATTTGCATCCCAGACTCTCTCCATTCAAAATCACTTCCGAAACACCGTAGACTTTCCCCAGATCCAGATAATAAAAGCCGGCAGCATTTCCGATGGTCTTCTCATAATACAGTACACCTGCAAAGTCACGGGTCACCGGATCAGTCGACCAATCAACCAATGTATCGATCTCCAGTTTTTTCGTATCTCCGTTTATATGTTCCATTCGCACATTCCATTCGTTGATACTAAGAGGAGTCAGGCTTTTTACCGGTAGAGCCGGAATAGTGGCTTTATCCGCTTTCGCTTTTTCAAAAACGATCAGTTGAGAAGCGGCCGGTCCCAGGACAATCTGTAAATCAGGAGCGGAAGAGGTAGGATAAGGAGTACGTTCACCTGTCTCCGCATTCCAAAGCCAGGGAGTTTTACCGTTATCGACAAAGGAGGCCTGTATCCGGATCTCTTCTTCCGGGTTACAGTTCGTTATAAAGTAAATATCCTTATCCTCCGTTTGGTGGCGTATCTGGCTGACATAAGGGTTCGGAACATCGATCTTCATATAAGGGACAATGTTACATTGCTGTTGTACCTGACGAAACCAGGGAACCATCTCAACGGGGGCCTCCACGTTAAAGACCTGGGACGAATAAGACTGCCGGATACGGTCGATCGTCTGTTTCACCT
>ERZ812616.1939-NODE-1939-length-19656-cov-3.880057_pt1 | contig 19656 bp, 15 predicted proteins | sample MGYA00376249_ERZ812616 | MGnify/ENA primary metagenome ERZ812616 (study PRJEB26924, sample SAMEA4378265) | human gut metagenome | biome: human gut; feature: human-associated habitat; material: faeces | place: China | collected 2013 ... | reverse complement strand
GGGGCAGGGGCTCGGGGTTGAGCAGCAGTCCAATATGCCAATCCTTGAACCGGTACTAAACTATAGGATGATTCTGCCGGATGATGTAAATCCGGTGGCATTTATGGAAAAGCTAAAGCAGCTTGAGGAGGAAGACCCACAGCTTTACATAGTGTGGGTGGAGGAGTTTAAGGAAATCCATGTGCAGCTCATGGGACAGGTGCAGATGGAGGTGCTTGTGCGTCTCATAAAGGACAGGTTTGGTGTTGTTGTCACGTTTGGACCGGGCAGCATTGTATACAAGGAAACGATAGCAAGGGCTGTCGAGGGAGTAGGACACTTTGAGCCGTTGCGCCACTATGCAGAGGTGCATCTGCTTTTGTCGCCGGCGGAGCGTGGCAGCGGAATCACGGTCACATCCACCTGCAGTGAGGATGTGCTCGACAAAAACTGGCAGCGCCTCATAGCCACACACGTTGAGGAAAAGGAGCACAGGGGTGTGCTCACAGGCTCAGCGCTTACCGATGTGAAGGTCACTATTCTTACAGGAAGAGCACATGTAAAGCACACGGAGGGAGGCGATTTCCGCCAGGCTACATACAGAGCAATCCGCCAGGGGCTTAAATCCACAGAGAGCGTGCTGCTTGAGCCATACTACAGCTTTATCCTACAGGTGCCGATGGAATATGTCGGCCGTGCAATGACAGATCTGGAGCAGAGATTTGCAAGAGCCGAGAGCCCGCAGTTTGCCACAACCGCTGCGAGGGAGATGGCAACAATTACAGGAAAGGCACCGGTTGCTACAATGCAGGATTATGTGAGTCTGGTGCATGCGTATACAAAGGGGCTCGGGCACCTGACACTGGAGCTGTGGGGTTATGATGAGTGTCACAATCCTGCGGAGGTGATTGCGCAGATGCACTATGACAGCGAGGAGGATTTCCGCAATCCGACAGGCTCGGTATTTTGTGCGCACGGCTCAGGCTACGTGGTACCGTGGGATGAGGTCCCGGAGCATATGCACCTGCCGTATGTCTACCACGGAGATGAGTCTGAGGAGGCACTTGCAGCGAGTGCCCGCACGCAGAATGCATTTTCAGCGGAGGATGCGCAGGCGCTTGCCGGAAACCGCCGCAGGACGAGCTTTGAGAAAGCTGTTTCAGGTATGTCATCAGTGGAGCTTGATGCGCAGCTTGCAGATGTTTATGCCAGGGAGTTTGGCATGGGAAAAAACGATATCGCAGAGGATCAGAGGCGCAAATGGTCAGGCAAAAAGAAAAATGAGTATGAAGGATTAAGTGGTAAACCGCGCACCGTAAAGCATGATAAGCACGGCAATCCGATTTATCCGAAGAAATCCCCGGGGGAAGAGTACCTGATAGTTGACGGATATAATATAATATTTGCATGGGAGGATTTAAAGGAGCTTTCACGCATAAACATCGATTCGGCGAGAGATGCGCTGAAGGATGTTTTATCGGATTACCAGGGCTATAAGGGCTGTCATCTGCTGCTGGTGTTTGATGCGTACAAGGTGAAGGGCAATGCCGGAAAGAGAGAGACCTTCCACAACATAGAGGTCGTGTATACAAAGCAGGACGAGACAGCCGATGCATTTATCGAAAAGACTGTGTTTGGCATACGTGACAGGTACAAGGTAACAGTGGCAACCTCGGACGGACTGGAGCAGCAGACGGTCATGAGCCTAGGGGCACTGCGAATGTCAGCCCGCGAGCTTAAGGAGCATATTGAGATGACGAAGCGTGCCGGGATGGAGGCATTCATATCAGGATAAGCTGGCATGAATGGTAACAATATGTGTATAAAGAGATGTGTATAAAGACATTTGTATGTCATAAGCTAAGATAAGGAGACAAGAAAATGGTAGTAAACGAAAGCATGTACCAGCTCGGAAGCGTGCGCTCAGCAATCAGGGAGCTTTTCGAGTATGGTAAAAAAAGAGCAGCAATTGTAGGCAAGGAAAATGTATATGATTTCTCAATAGGAAACCCGAGCATACCGGCTCCGCAGATAGTAAACGACACAATAAAGGAGCTTGTCACAGATTATGATTCTGTTGCGCTGCACGGATACACGTCAGCACAGGGAGACGTGGAAACGAGAGCGGCGATAGCTGAGTTTTTGAACAACACACACGGCACACATTTTAATGCGGACAACCTTTACATGACAATGGGAGCAGCGGCATCGCTGTCAATCTGCTTTCGTGCGTTGACAAGCGACGCATATGATGAGTTTATTACCATAGCGCCATATTTCCCGGAGTACAAGGTATTTGTGAATGCAGCAGGAGCAAGGCTTGTAGAGGTGCCTGCAGACACAGAGCATTTTCAGATAGATTTTGAGGCTCTTGATGAGAGAATCAATGCGCACACCAGAGGTGTCATAATCAATTCACCAAACAACCCATCCGGCACAGTCTATTCTGAGGAGACCATCAAAAAGCTCTCAGACCTCCTTGAGAAAAAGTCTAAGGAGATAGGAAGACCGATATTCATTATCGCAGATGAGCCGTACAGGGAGATAGTCTACGACGGAATCAAGGTACCGTTTGTGACCAAATATTACGACAACACACTGGTATGCTACTCATACAGCAAGTCACTTTCGCTGCCGGGAGAGAGAATAGGATACGTCCTCGTGCCTGATGAGGTGTACGATAAGGCGGAGCTGTATGCAGCAGTCTGTGGTGCGGGAAGAGCACTCGGTTACGTGTGCGCACCAAGCCTGTTCCAGAAGATGATAGTAAAATGTCAGGGGGCAACCGGTGATATCAATGCCTACAAAGAAAACAGAGACCTTCTGTACGAGGGACTCACAAGGATAGGCTATCACTGCTTCAAGCCGGACGGAGCATTTTATATGTTTGTAAAGGCACTCGAGGATGACAGCAATGCATTCTGCGAGAAGGCAAAGGAGGAGGATGTGCTCATAGTAGCAGCAGACGGCTTCGGCTGTCCGGGCTGGGTGAGAATATCATACTGTGTGGACAGGGAAATGATAAAACGCTCCATGCCTGCGTTTGAAAAGATATACAACAAGTATAATAAATAATAGTTATAAAAAATAATCCGAAAAAGCGTCGAAAATTGTCTAAAAAATATGCAATTATCGACGCTTTTATTATGCAATTTTCACAAAGTTGTCTCCGCGTGACCGCTGTGTGACCGTTGTGTGACCATTGTTTTGTATAATGGAATAAAGAGTGGGGATATAAATAAAATCATAACGGAATAGTTATAAAAAATACAATAGAAAAGGAGATATGAGAGTGTTTAATAAAAAACTTAACAGGGTACTAGCAATCATGCTAGCTTCTGTAATGGGTGCGACATCACTTCCGGCAACACCGGTAAGTGCTGATACACCATCTTCAGAGTATGATATATCTAACGACGCAGCTTCGGATGATATATCTGACAGTAAAATTCCAGATGAACAGGATTCGGATAATAATGCCACCGAGGAAAAACAGCCACAGCAGCTGACGGTAGAGTATACACCGGCGGATGATATTTATGTGGGGAACAAAGTTGTTCCGGTGGTAAAATCCGACAGGGCGGATGCAGCCGTTGACAATTTAAAATACACTGTTGTAGAAGGCAAAAATCTGATTGAAAAGGATACAGACTTTGCATCAAACGGTATATGGACAGCAAAGGATACCGGAACTGTAAGGATAAAGGTGACAAAAGCAGAAGATGACAAATATAAGTCAGCAGAGGCAGAATATACTGTTACCATCAAAGAATATGATTACAGCAGTATGAATAACAGCCTGACAGGGACAATGCTGCAGGGGACACAGTTTTATGTAGAAGCACCTACATTATCGCTGGCAAGTGACAATCAGGCGGTATATGTGGTTAGAAAAGGTGATGAATGGATTGAAGCTGATAAATATCAGCTTATGCCACAGCAGGGTGATAACAGACAGACTCTTGTAATAGCACGTAAGGACAAGGAAAGCGGAGCTATCACAGATATTGGAAGTCTGCAGCTCGACTACAAATATGATACACAGCCTCCAAAGATAACATTGAATCCAAAGGAGGATGATAAACCTGCTTTCACAAAGGATGCTGTGGATTATTATGGAAATGTCAGAAAAGTAGACATGAATATCCACGATGTCTCTTTGGATGATGGTTCCACACAGCTTTGGGTAAAGGTTGATGACCGGGAAGAATTCGATGTATTTGATGTCGATAATGCCCAGAAGCTGATTGATGCAGGAATAGAGTATAGTGACTGGATCGTGACAGGGGCTGATTATAGCAGCTGCATCACATTTGGTACAAAAGCGGATGAGGAACACAAATATCAGATAATCAGAATGTATGCGAAGGATCAGGCGGAGCATGAGTGTAATGATACAAGCTCAATAGAGCAGCCGTTTTATGTGGATAGAAAAGCGCCTTCAGGTACTATTGGATATGATGCTGATTTAATAGACGAGCAGAATATGGCCAGTCAGCAGGCAGCAAAGGTATATGGACAGCTGGAGGATATCAGCGGAATAAAGCAGGCATTCTACTATGTGAATAAATCAGATGAAAGTGGCAGTATTTTAAATGATGAGCAGGTAAAAGCACTTGATGATTCAGCATGGAAGCCGTTAGAGCTTATTGAGGATACATATGATGCCCGATATAAGTACAAGATTAATACATCTGATCTGAAGGATACTTCATATAACGTATATGTAAAGGCTCAGGACAATTGTAATGGCGAGACAGCATTTTTCTCCACAGCGAAGCTGGTTGTTGATACCCTGCCACCGGAGCTTACAGTGTCACAGGATACCATGACAGCAGCCAATGAAAAAGGCTGGCATAAGGATGATATAAGCTATATCGTTAAAGCAGCTGACAGCTTATCAGGAATTAAGAGTGTTGAATACACTGTATTTGACGGGAAAAAGAAAATTGTATCAGGACAGACTGTTGAGCTTGACGCAAGCGGGGAAGGAAGGATAACCATTCCGGCAGCAGAGCAGTTTAACGGAACGGATCTGATGCTTTCAGTAAAGGCAACTGATTATGCCGGACTTAAGACAGAGGTTACAGGTGACAGCTTCAAGTTCAGCATGGACAGTCAGTCACCTGATGTCATTATAGAGTCGGAAGCGGGTAAAAACAGAAAATATTTCAATGACGATGTCCGTATAAAAACAAGTGTAACTGACAGCATTTCAGGTGTTGTATCAGCAAAATACCAGATAGTGACAGATGATCAGTCAGTATCGGATGATGAAGGGGCATGGAATGAGCTTGATGAATCAGGAATCATAAATGTATCGGCTGAGGTTTATTTGGATAAAAAGACAGATGTATATGTTAAAGCTGTTGATGAGGCAGGAAACGTGACTGTAGCGGATTTGACAGCAAGCGGCAGCCAGCCATTTTATATTCATAAGGCAGCGCCTGCAATAACAGTGACATATGGTACACCTGAGCAGCCGGATCCACAGTGCATCCGCAGTGTAAAAGGCACTGAGTATTACAGGGAAAACAGGATTGCAACCATTTCGGTAAAAGAGAATGAGCTTTTCTTTGACCCAGATGAAACAAAAATCAATGTAAAGGTTGATGGAAATGAACAGACACAGTCAGATGCATGGTCTGAAAAGTCATACTGGGTAAAGACAGGCGAGGGAGCAGAAGCTGTTTACAGTAAGCAGCTCGTATTCAATGCAGGACACAAGTATGAGCTGAGTGTCAGTGCAAAAGATTTGTGTGGTAATTCAGATAATGGATTTGAGATAGAAGGAGACAAATCAGCAGAGTTTGTAATTGACGTACAGTCGCCGACAGGAAATATCAGGTTTGACGGACTTTCAACAGGCATGGATACCGTGTGGGATTTATTGCTGCCAAAAGACAAATATGAGATTTCAAGATTTGCTGCCAAGAAGGTCAATATTGCCGGACAGCTAGGAGATGAGCTTAGCAGCATCGAGTCGGCAGAGTATTTCGTTTCAGCAGAGGATGCAATAATTGACGTAGACAGTATTCAGGAGGCTGACTGGAAGACACTTGACAGCCTTAATGAGGATGGCACCTTCAGTGAACAGATAGACTGCGAGAACAAAAACTGCGTGGTATATGTCAGGGTTACAGATTTAAGCGGTAATGTTTCATATATCAGCACAAATGGATTGGTAGTTGATACATGCGCACCGGCAATATCAGTCATCACACCTGAGACAGCATCAGGAGTGTACAGTGCAGATGTGCCGGTAAGTATAGAGGTATCAGATGAGAATGCCACAGGAGTTGCATCAGGAATAAAGAGCGTAAACTATACGGTAACAAATATGGGACAGCCGACACAGGATGGAACATTATATAGCTATGATAAGACAGCAGTGGGCTTAAAAGATCTGGAAAATCATGTAACAGAGCAATTTGACATAAGCGCGGCTTCAAACAACAGTAATGAAGTGCGTATAGATGTTACCGCAACAGACAATGCAGGAACGGCATACACAGTAACAAAATACATAAAAATAGATACAACAGCACCAACAGTGCAGGTAAGCTATGACAATAACAGTGCAGATACATCATTTGGAGACACAGCATACTTCAAAGCACCGCGAACAGCAACCGTAAAAGTAACAGAGCGTAACTTTGATGCATCAAAGGTAGCAGCGGAAATAAAAGCCGCAGCAGGTAAGGCACCTGCTCTTTCAGACTGGAGCACAGAAGGTGGAAGCGGTAACGGTGATGATACAGTACATGTTGCAACAATATATTACGGACATGATGACGATTACACATTTGGAATCGGAGTAAAAGACATTGCGGGAAATGCCGCTGCAGGAGTGGATTATGCAAATTCTCTTGCACCGACAAAATTTACAATTGATACGACAGCACCTGTTATTTCGGTAGCATATGATAACAACAGTGCATCAAACGGAAACTATTATAATAACAAGAGAACAGCAACTGTGACAATCACAGAGCACAATTTTGATACAAGCAGAATAGTACTGAGCATGACTGCACATGATGCAGGAAAATCAGTAGCAGCACCGGCATTTGGAAGCTGGTCAGATAATGGTGATACACATACGGCAACATTAAGCTTTGATGCGGATGCCACATATACATGGTCACTTGCATATACAGACAAAGCCGGCAATAAGGCAAAAGACCTTGCAAAGCAGGAGTTCTGCATAGATACGACAAAGCCTGTTGTAACAATCAAAGGTGTAACCCCGGGCTCAGTAAACAATAATTCAGGAAATATGTCATTTGTAATAGAGTGCACAGATACTAATCTTGAATCCTTTTCACCGGTGCTTACAGTTGAGGTATATGAAAATAGCAGATTCGTAAGAAAAACGATTACCGGAAATGTGATATCAATTTCAAACGGACAACGTGTAGAGTTTAGAAATCTCAATGAGGATGGAGTGTATTCACTGACATGCCATGCACAGGATAAGGCCGGAAATTCTTATGAAACAGTCAATATTATAGATGCAGGCGGAAAGCAGGTGACAGAGACTGCAGGGCAGGGAGAAAAATTGATGGATTTCTCCATAAACAAAGGCGGTTCAATCTTCTCGCTGGATGACAATACGATGAAGCTTGTAAAGGATTACTATGTGCAGAAGGTATACCATGATGTGGTAGTCAGAGAGATAAATCCGGATGAAGTTACCAGCTGTACTGTCAAAGTAAATGGAAAAGCACTTAAGCAGGGAACAGACTTCAGTGTGAATAATGTAAGTGAAAGCGATGGCTGGCATAAGTACGAATATGTGATATCAAATGCGGTATTTGAAAAAGAGGGTCAGTACAATATCGTTGTGGAGACAAAGGACAAAGCAGATTCAGTTGCCTACAGTGATGTGAAGAGTGTAAATATTGAATTTATTGTGGACAAGACAGCACCTACATATACATTGACAGGCGTAGATGAAAACAATGAAAACTATATTGGCTCAAAGAATGCAGTATTGATGCCGAAGGATGATGGCGGAAAGCTTGGACGTGTAAAGATTACTGTAGTGGGCAAGGATGACAAAGAAAAAAAGGTTATCAAGGAAATGTCGGGAGACGATATGCTTGACTATCTGGACAAGCATGACGGAAAGATAGAGTTTGAAGTACCTAAGGAGGTGCTCTCTGCAAAAGACGGTGATTCAAGGCTTATGGTAGAGTGTGCAGACTGTTCTGTTGACGAAGGTGGAAAGACCAATAAAGTGAAAAAAATATATGGTAAGGATACAGAAGCAGATACAGAGATTGCCGAAGATGATGTACCTATGGAATCAAATTCGTCAGATGTCAAATCAGTAGAAACAAACAATGATAAGGCAGTATATATAATTGGAGCAATAATATTATTTGTACTTATAATTGCTATATTGATAATCGCTTATTACATGAGAAAAAAGCTGAAAGAAAAAAAAGACAATGATGAGCAATAAGATAATTATCTATGTGTTTACATCACCATGTGGTGGTGTGGGAAAAACAACAATGTCTGTGGCATGCGCGAAAGCGCATGCCCTTCAAGGCAGACCTGGCAACGAAGATTTTGAATTCTGGGAGGAGTGTGTATGAGATTTGAAATAGCAGCTGACACGGACAGAGGAATCGTAAAAGAAACTAATCAGGATAGTCTGCTGGTAAAGTGCTTCTCAACATGCAAAGGAGACATGGCATTTGCAGTATTATGTGACGGCATGGGCGGCTTATCGAAGGGTGAGCTGGCCAGTGCCACTGTAGTCAGGGCATTTGACAGATGGAGTGACGAGCAGCTGCCTGAGCTCTGCAAATCGTCGAACCCGGATATTGACAGTCTGATTCTGGAAAGACAGTGGGATGAAGTAATACAGCAGCAGAACGAAAAAATAAAAGCATATGGCAAAGCACATGCAGTAAACATGGGAACAACCGTGGTAGCGCTGCTTGTCACGCAAAAAGCCTACTACATTATAAACGTGGGCGATTCCAGAATATATAGCCTTTCAGACCATATAGAAAGGCTTACGACAGACCAGACATATGTACAGCGGGAAATTATGAATGGAAATATGACACAGGAGCAGGCTATGAGAGATCCGCGAAGGAATGTACTGCTGCAGTGTGTCGGGGCATCAGCAGAGGTAAAGCCGGAGTACAGGACCGGGGCAATGAAAAATGGAATGTCACTTCTGCTTTGTTCAGATGGCTTCAGGCATGAGGTATCAGAACAGGAAATCTATGAGATGCTGAAAACGGCAGCAACTGTAGACGGGCAGAATATGCACGACAGACTGGAGCAGCTCATCAGACTCAGCATGCAAAGAGGAGAGCGCGATAATATAACAGCAGCGCTCATAAAGGCACAGTAGGAGGAATAGATGCTTGAAATAGGCTCTTTAATTGACGGAAAATACAAGATACTAAACGAAGTTGGACACGGCGGAATGAGTGTTGTGTACCTGGCTATGAATGAAAGGGCAAACAAACAGTGGGCAATAAAAGAGGTCAGAAAGGATGGAGTAAAGGATTTTGAGGTGGTAAAGCAAAGTCTTGTTGCGGAGACCAATATGCTCAAAAAACTGAGCCATCCCAGTCTTCCTGATATTGTCGATGTCATAGATGAGGATGACAGATTCCTTATCGTAATGGATTATATAGAGGGAAATTCTCTCAAGACAGCATTGCAGGAGTACGGAGCCCAGTCGCAGAAAAATGTGATAAAGTGGGCCAAACAGCTATGCGACGTTCTTGGGTATCTGCACTCACAGAACCCGCCAATCATATATCGTGATATGAAGCCGGCAAACATAATGCTAAAGCCTGATGGAAATGTGGTGCTTATAGATTTTGGAACAGCAAGGGAATATAAGGAAAATAACATAGAGGATACGACATGTCTTGGCACGATGGGATATGCTGCACCGGAACAGTTTGGTGGAATGGGACAGACAGACGCGAGAACAGATATATATTGTCTGGGAGCCACAATGTATCATCTTGTTACGGGAATGAATCCCTGTGAGCCACCTTACGAAATAAGGCCGATCAGAGAAATTGACCCAACATTGTCAGGTGGTCTTGAACGTATTATTACAAAGTGTACACAGCCGGATCCAAACAACAGATATCAGAGCGCAGCTGAGCTTATGTATGACCTTGAGCACTATACAGAGATTGATGACATGTATAGGAAGAATCTAAAGAGAAAGCTTGCGGTATTTATCACCACATCAGCTTTGACGCTGCTGCTTGGAACAAGTACAGTATTAAGCTATTGTGCGGCAGAACACAAAAAAAATGAAAACTATAATAGCATATTAAAAGAAGCGGATACCTATGACAATTATGACAACGGATATTACACGGCTATAGTAACCGACCCGACAAGGACGGAGGCGTATCTTAAGCTGAATGACAAACTGACAGACGATTTTGTACTGAACAGGGATGAGGCGCAGATATTGAACAGGCTGATGGTAGGTATAGATTGCAAGGACCACAATGGCCGGGGGCATACATATGATGTCATGGCAAAGCTGAAAGAAAAAAATCCAAAGGGATATGAGGATGTATGCTATAAGATTGGTGAAAGCTTTTTATTCTACTACGAAATCAATGTGGAAAAAGACAGATACTCCAGTGCGGCGCAGTGGTTCAAGGAAGTAAAGGAGAATCATCCGGAGGCAGGAATATACTGTGAGATATCAGATTGTCTGACACTGATTAGTCAGTATGATGGAGCAAAGATAAAACAGACAGAAAAAACATATGAAGAATACAAAAAGCTATGGAAGCAAATAAATGAGCTATATGCAAAATCAGAGAATTTTGACAGCTTAGACGCAAAGATTCAGGTGTGGAATGAGATAGATGATATAGTTGACACAAATATCACATCATTTATAGCAGTGACAGATAAGGATAAAGTTATGGATTTATTACAGACAATAAAGGACAAAACAGAAAAGCTGGATAAATCCATAATGCGCGAGCAAATAACAGGATTGCAGGATAATATAGACAAAACAATTGAGAAGGCACAGAGCGTGAAGGAGGAAAACAAAGATGACTTATAATCAGTACAGGATGATATTTTACGTATCCTTCACCGCATTTGCCATAATGCTTATAGCTTCAATAGTCATACTTATAGTGCTTGAAATACCTAAGGTCATAGGTGCACTTACCGGAAAATCTGCCCGGAAAGGAATTGCAGCAATTGTACAAAAGCAGACAGCGGGACATATTGACATAACATCGTCCGGTCCGATAGCACCGTCATATAACCTGGCAGGGGAGAATAAGAAAAAGCCGGGATATACACAAAATATAGATGAAACTACTGTGCTGGATGCACCGACAGAAGTATTGCAGGATGAAACCACAGTATTGGAAGATATAACCGAAAAGCTGCAAAAAACCAATATCAGGTTCGAAGTAACAAAGAAAATAGAATTTTTACATACGACAGAATGTATCTCATAAGGAATGGAAAATAGCGAATGTCTAAATTAAAAGTAAGCATAAAAAAATCGACCGTTACTGCCATGATGAAGGCAGGACGAAAGGAAAGAATAAATGAAACCGAACTAAGTCAGCTAGCCAGAATAAAACCATGTGGAATCATGCATGTGACAAAAACAAAAAAAGACAGTGTCATATATACGTGCCCTGCAAATATAAATCTTACCGATAGATTGAAAAAAGCCATAAGCAAATATGATTTCTTTTTCATGATTGAGCAGATAGTAATAATGGTTGAGGATGTATACAACAACGGACTGAACGTAAACAGTGTTCGTTTTAATATGGATGACGTATACATAAACGAGATGACAAAAGAGATGTACTTTATATATTTTCAGATAGTAGGAGGACAGGAAAGTGCAGATATTGTCGGGTTTATAGAAAACATAATCTATACAATGACACCTGTTATCAATGAGGATACGAATTATATATCCAGATTTATGTATTATGTCAGAAGCTTCCATGGCTTCAACGGCAATGCAATAGAAAAATATATCTCACGCGAAGAGCGTGCAGTTGTGAACGTGCTGAAAAACAAAGCAGTGACAATGCAGCAGACAATGCAGCAACAGATAATGCAGCAACAGATAATGCAGCAACAGACAATGCAGCAGGTAATGCAGGGCAGCATGGATGGAACTACAGTGTTGTCAGATGATAGCATATCCATACAGCAGATACAGCAGATGCAACCGGTGAACTATCATTTTGCAAGTCTTACAAGGCAGGTAACAGGTGAAAAGATAGAGCTTGGCAAACCGTCGTTTGTGCTGGGAAAGAATCCGGAAAAGTCAGATTATGCGGTAGCAGGCAATACGAATATCAGCAGGGTGCATGCAGTGATAACCATGCGAAACGGACGTTATTATGTAATGGACCAAAATTCTACCAATGGCACATTTATCAATGGAAGGATAATAAAGGCGGGGCAGGAAACAGAGATATTACCGGGAGACTGTCTGATGTTAGCTAATGAGGAATTTATATTTAATGAATAGCTTTAAATATAAAAGGTGAGGAGAATAATACTATTATGGAACTAAAAGAATTAAGTCGCAGAATATCAAGGTACCGGGCAAATGTAGAAAATCTGCAGCTTGAGAAAAACAGGCTGCTTAATGAAATAGATGCTTTGGATCAGGAAGCATCGAAAATAAAGGAATATAAATGGCAGGCGCAAAACCGGTTTAAATGCAGAGTTGATAATATAGCCGGCATGGACAGATATAGCAGTCGTAATATAACAAATCTGAAGGGCAGGCTTAAGAGTATTAATTCATTAAACGACGGAAAATCGTATGTAGCCAATGCGATGAATGCTATAGATTCAATGCTGAGAGATGTAGAGAATGCAATCAGGAGCAGAAATGACAGGATATATGAAATAAATCAGCAGCTGTGTACATATGAGGACAATATAGAGCAGCTGAGAATAAAAAAAAGAAGAATGGAGAGTAAGTAATGGGACAGTACAATTTAAGGTTTGAGCAGGAGGAATTTACAGAACTTGTGCGTTTATACTCAGAACTTGCAAAGATTGCAGATAGACAGATGAACGAATATCAGATGATACTTGATATTATAAACACAAATGCAGTTATAAGCGGTGAATTGCACGATAAGCTGGAAGTGTACGAGGATGCTGTTCATACATATCAGAGTATACTGGGAGAATCCTTCAGGGAAATGTCAAAAAAACTTAATGAATTTGTGAGAGATGTAGATGAGGCAGATGGAGATATATATGGTATAGGAACATATGAAGCGTATTAGAAGGAGGGGTGACGCATAATGAAATTTAAGGATTTTACGCAGGAAGCATACGATGACATACAAAGCTATATGGGAGGAGAAGAACAGTGGGAGGAAATAAACAAAACCTACGGGGTAGTGGAAAACAAAGGTATATTTCAATATGATTATGAATCACAGCTAAGAAACGCGGCAACACAATATCAGAGACAAAATGAAGAGGCAAGCAATAGTGTAAGAAGGATGTTTGATAATGTAAATGGTGTGGATGATATATATGCAGCCAGGTTTCGGGACGAATATATGGACTTGGAAAGATTCAGCACTGCAATTAAAGAACTGGCAGCTCTTATTAATGTAAGATCCGTTGAGAATATATATACGATGGATTGCCGGACATTGAAAACAAAAGCCGGTAATATACAGGCAAAAGTGGACTCGAAGATAACAGAGTATTATAAAGAGCGATTCTATTCAGTGGATTCTAATGGAAAGACAGTTATGAACTGGGACGAAATAAACTATGAGATGCGGAAGGAATTTGTACCAGATGCAGAGATGCAGGCACTTGTATCAGTATTTCCAAAGCTGTCCACAGATGATGAGGAAGAAACCATAGCAAATATAGAGAACATGTTGCGCGCAGGTTATGGAAACGCCAAGGATGATGAGTGGATAGATAATGCAGATCTGGAAGACCCTAAGTATTACAGTGTGAGTGTCACGAATACATTTAAGAGGGCGGTGGATATATATAAGACAAGTATGGATATAATTGACTATTACAGCGAAAAATGTGCATACAGAAACGACGAGATTAGTGATGAAGCGCTTGAAGAGATGAAAGAGCAGTACAGAGTGTCATCCCTGTTTAAAGCAATGGTTGATAGCTACCCGACAATTGGAGTTGCATATAATGGAAAAAACGATGGATTTACAATACATTCCGATAAAGAGAAAAATGTGACCGTATCCGTATGCCTGAAAGAGCTGCCGTTTGATGTAAGCATATGCAAGATTACAGACAGCAATGACAGGGAGATATTGGACAAATATTATAACGTCAAGGTAACAAATGGAACTATCAATGAAAAAGTAGGAAAAGAAAATGAGAAGGTCAATCAGATAGATGCGTATGGAATGGTAGATAATCAGATTGTAAGCCATGTACTTCCACACGGCATGATTGAGAATACAAAGCAGAATCTTGAAAATCAAAAGGAAGAGGAAAAGACTGAATGCAGGGTATTTTTTGATGTAACAAGTAATACTTTAAAAGGTAAGATTATTGATGAAGCTATAGGCCTTTCAGCGGTAATAATAAATGAAACCGTAGGAGATAAGATTAACAAGGCTAACGCAGCAATAAATTATTTGAATGACTTAAATGCAGCATATGATGAAAATAATGAAAATATACAAAATAATGCAGAAATTGATGAGGCAAAAGACAGACTGACAGAAACAGACTTTACATGTCAGGACATGATAGAAGATGCCAATTATTTCGGTATGGATATGGAGATAACCAGGGTAGGTGACACCTATATCTGTGAGAATATCACGACGGATGTGGAGAAAGTGACGAAGATGGTGGATGCATATAATGCACAGGCAAAGCCGAAACAGCAGGTAAGTATTAAGGACCTAGAAAAATATGCCAGGGGAGCAGGCGATAAAAATCAGAGAGAGGATGACGAAAGTTATGAGGCTTTGTGTCGAAGAGTATCAAACTATATTAAGTACGTTATAAAAAATTGAGATAACAATAAATAGGCATGAATGCAACGCATACAGGGAGGAAAATTTATTATGAAGAAAGCAATATCAGTTCTTATGATAGCAGCATGTATGTTATGTATGGTGACAGCATGCGAAAAAAAGGATAAGAAGGAAAATGACACATCAGCAGCTCAGGCAACAGAAACAGATTGCACGGCAGCAGAGCTTGTGACCACAGAGCCGGAAGGTAAAATCACGATATCAGAGATGATAGATCAGAGGATTAAAGAGGAAGGAAAGATAATGATATATAGGATGTGTATTGCCGAATCAAATACACCTGTAGAAATAACAGAGGATTTAAAAGTTAAGATTATCTCATATGATGGAGATAAACTAACAGGCTATAAGAATCCTGATGATTTCCTTATGGAGACCAGACTTGGTGACATAATACATAATAAAGTGGATTATTCAACATATAATATAGGCGCATATGGTGGAAACTGGAAAAGATATGATAATGAGTTTGGAGATGAAAAATATGTGGAAGAAGAAGGCTATGTACAGCGCGAAATCACTACAGATGATTCGGGAAATAATGCCCAGCTGGAGACACTGTATTCGTATTCAAAGGGAACTCTTTATAGCAGGGATGCTGGAAGTAAAGAATGGAACCAGACAGAGAAAGAGGACAGTCTAGATATAGTATCATTTGGAACATTTGAGAGGATAAAGCTGGATGGAAAAACATACATGACATTCTGCGTAAGAAATAATCTGGATTTGATAGAGTATGATATAATTCCGGACAATAAATTCACAGAGAACAAGACAGTTGTATATGACACTCCGGGAACGGAGAAAACCACAGTCAATACAGTGGATTACCTCAAAAAATACCAGGCGGTTCCCAAAGAAGAGCTGGAGCAGATGATAGTTTTCCCGGGCAGCAAAAAAGCTGAAAGCTCACAGGCTGCAGATTAAATACGGTATGATTGCTTATGCCAACAAGTTTGCAGAGCTCAGACCTTTATTTGTAAAAGTTTATCAGAACAAGAGGAGAAGCAATATGGCAAGTCTGTTAGAACGATTAAAATATATAATAGAAGATATTTTTGGAAAGAAAACCTATGCAGAATCTCAGAGAGATAAATATAAAAAAGTAGTAAGGAATTTGGAAAAAGAGTTAAAGAAAACAGACAATTTAAGTGATGTTATGGCTCAATTAGCAACAGATTACAATACAATGGAGATGAATCCGGATTCTGCTCAGGGAAAACTCAGCGACACTTTTGTAACAAAGGAAAGTGAAAATCGCGAGGCAGTAGAAAAACTGGGGGCTGATTTTAAAGAAATAATTGCAGAAGTAAAATCAAAATTGGAATTTGCAAGAGATGAATATAATTACTGGTGTGACGAAGCAAAACGTGAAGATGAGGAAATGAAGATATATCAGCAGCAATATTATGAAGAGGAAGAGAGATTAAGAAGAGAAGCTTTGGAGGAAGAGGCAAGGCGAAAAAGAGAAGCGTCATAGGTTGATTAGTTAGTTATGGGAAAGGAGAATGTATGCAGGATTTTAAAATGTCAGGAAGCAATATGAATGAACTGCTGACTAACATGAAAGCAATAAAGGAAAGAATAGATGATTCCTACGATGAATTGACCCGGCTTATGTTGCGTATTGAGAGTGATGAATTGTGGAAGGGAAAAGAGAAAACTACTTTTATGGCATATATGGGGCTGATGCAACAATATCATAAAAGTTTTTCAAAGGCTAACGGTGACAATCCGGTGCAGCAGGCAATCGATGCATTAAAATCTCATGGTGACAGAGTAGATGATTTTTATGATGAATTTCAGGAGTATAAGGATATGGAGGACATGCAATGAAATTTACAGAGCATGAAATGGTGTTTTTTAATAGTATTACAAAAGGAAATGATGTATTTGGAATTCCATTAAAATTCCGGACACAGAAAAGTCACGAAGAGGAAGTTAAAAAAACTATAAATGGATTGATAGAAAAGGGTGTGCTTGCGTCTGAAACAGAATTGACGAAAATGGGATTTTTGCCGGCAAGAGCATTGGAATGTTATAAGGAAAGCCGGAATCATGTTATTATAAATTATTTACATATTGCGCTTTTGGAACAAAGAGAGGCGATAGTGATTATTCCCTTAAAAAATAGAGAATATGAGATATTACGGCTGCCGAGAGTCGCTGTCTTATATTTATTATTGAAAATATATCCGGTATTACAGACTGGAACAGTATCAGAAAAGGAGCTTTTACAGCTGCAAGACATTGATTCTTTTTTTAGAGAAGTAAAAGACTGCAAAGAGAATATCATGATAGGAGAATTTCAGGATAATGCATTAACAAAAGAATGGCTTTATTATTGGAAGAATAATCAGATATTTGAGTATGACCTGAATCGGCAGATAAAAAGAGAAGTGGGTGCAGTACAGGTAAGAAGAGAATTACTGAGACTTCTGGCAATTGATGAGGAGGTAAAAAATTATGCGTAGTAGCGTAGATACGGCCTGCAGCGGATCCTCAGAAGAAATAAAAATAGGTGCCGGTGTTTTGGATTATATAAGTGAATTGGGAAATATCCAGGCAAAGATTTTGGAGGCATATACCTATAGTGAACAGTGTGTACAAAATATAGAATCAGAGGATACATATCAGGGGGAGGCCAGAGAGGAGATGCTTGCATTTTTTAAATCCCTGGCCAGTAATATGCAGAAAATGACATTTTTGTATCAGGCGGCAGGAACGTACATTCAAAATGCTTATAATACTATGTATTATAATGAACAGCAGGTTGTGGAATGGGTCATTGGACAAATTGGAGGAAATGAATAAAAGTTATGGAAGAAGAAATAAAAAAAGCATACATGGATTGGAGTGAAAAAGGTGTAAGCTATTTAAATTGTATGTATGTGTATGATACAATGATGGATGTGGACGAGGCACTGCAGACCTGTGATACCATTTTAGATGAAATTGACCTGGGAATTGACTATACATCTAGGAAAAAGGATATTGACAGGCTTTTAGAGGGGCATGGAACCCTTCACCGTTATATTGATGTCTTAAATTGTTACGTGGATGATAAGTTGGATCAGCCTTTAAAGAAAGATTTCAAGAAAAATGCTACAGAAACAATCAGCCGAATCCATCTGGAAGACTTTGAGGTAGATAATACACTGGGACTGACAGAAAACAATTATATAACTGGCGGAATGGGATATGCCGGAACCATGGTAGAACAGGAAAAAGCAAAGCTGACTTTTGCAGATTTTATCGGAACTTCTGACGGAAAGGCGGACGGAAATGGGCTTCATATGGCATATACCAATGGAAGTGTAGAGGATTTTGCAAGTATTTTTGCAGCACAGTATGAGGCAATGAAAGCATCCGGAGCTTTGGGAGAAGACAATAATCTTACCCAACAGGAATTTTTGGAGCAGTTTTATAGGCAGGGAGAATTTACCCATGACAGCAGTAACCCATTTTTAAACTTTGTTTCGTCCGTGTTAGATATCACAATTATCAAACCTGTTATAGAGTCATGTATTGGAGAAGACCTGATAACCGGAGAAGACCTGACAGACATGGAACGTGGACTTAAGGTGGTCTTTGCAGTGGTGGATTTGGTTACACTTGGAGGAGCCATTGCAGCAACAAAGTTCTCGGAAATGGGGTTAAAAGAAGGACTTAAGGCATTTGGAAAAACAGCTCTGATAGATTTTGCAGGAAATACAGCAGCCTGTGGTGTGGGAGCACTGGGAGAAACCTTTGACTGGCCGGTGCCTATAACAATGATGCTGAGTCTTGCAGCAGGAATCACGGTAAGTATTTCGGGAAATAAGCTGTTATTTAAAAATGCAGATGGGATAGAGATTGGGTCGAAGACGCTGAGCGATGCTGAGGTTAAAAAAATCGGGGATGCGTTGGATGAAACAACAAAGTCTAGCTTTGCAAATAAAAATTTGGGAGAAGTGTTAAAACAACAGGGATTAACATTAGAAGAATTTAATAAGTTAAGATTGACGGATATAAAGGATTTAACAAAGGAGCAAATCGCACAGATGAAGGCAATACGCGAGGCAGTTCCAAAGATAGATGCTAACACTTATATTCAAAAGACAATACCGGCTTCGGATATAGACAAGTATATAGGAGAAGATGGCTGGTCTACAATTGGCGGTTATGTGGCAAGATATGATGATGTATCACACATAAAAGGATATGATAATGTTGTGGAGTCATCGCGACTGGATTATGTAACAGGTGATGGTGTAAGACCGTATCCGGAAGGTGGAGATACTTATGCATATATTAAATTCAAGACAACAGATGCAGAAAAAATAAAGACACCATATGGGGAAATATTCGGTGGAACAAATACAGATGGTCCTCCTTGTACATTAAATGGATTTACAGGTGCAAGGAATGGGCAAATTATACCCGAGTGGTCTTTAAGTGGTGAATATGTAAAACCTAAGAAAGGTGCGGAATTACATAAAGTTGTTAATGGAAAAGATACTGTTGTTGCAATATTTGATGGTAAACATTTTGTAGAAGTGAAAGGAAGCTAACTTGAAAAAGTAAATTCCAGTGCAGAAGTAAATTCCACACTCATTTAAAA
>ERZ812616.1929-NODE-1929-length-19734-cov-3.297779_pt1 | contig 19734 bp, 13 predicted proteins | sample MGYA00376249_ERZ812616 | MGnify/ENA primary metagenome ERZ812616 (study PRJEB26924, sample SAMEA4378265) | human gut metagenome | biome: human gut; feature: human-associated habitat; material: faeces | place: China | collected 2013 ... | reverse complement strand
CCGTCCGATACAAGCATTGAAGATGTGTGTATCATTCCTGAATGATCCGGTAATGCGTGCGGATGAAAGCACTTGCAGAGAAGTAGCCTTGGATGCTATGTTTGAATTGGATAATCTTTCAGCTTATTTAGGTAAACTGAAAGATATGGTATGTGTCGATGGAGGCGGAACTCAACTGGTTCTTTCTTCATTGGATTTGCCAAAGTTGGTGGAGAAAGTATTACGCTTAATACAGATCCCGCCGGAGAAACAAGTTTCTTTTTCTACGGCCTATACTCCGGAAGTGTCTCTTATTACCGCAGACCCGGTACATATAGCGAATGTATTATGTAATTTAATTGAGAATGCGATCAAGTATTCCGGTTCGGATGTTCATATACGCATTGTGATTATGCGAGTGGAAAAAGGAATCGAATTGTCGGTAGAGGATAACGGTTTCGGTATTTCTCCTGCTGAACATCGGAAAGTTTTCGAAAAGTTTTATCGTTCTCCCGGTTTTTCAGGGAAAGATATACCAGGTCTCGGACTCGGTCTGAGTTATGTAAGACAAATAGTGGAAGCACATCATGGCAAAGTATCCCTTCAAAGTAAAATAGGATATGGGACGAAAGTCATCGTGACTCTCCCCCGATGAGCATACGAAATGATTGTTTTTTATATACATATAATATATGGCAACACCTCTGAAAATATTATTTGCGGATGATGATCTGAAATATTCAATCCTGTTAAAGAAATTTCTGGAAAGGGAAGGTTATGAAGTAACTTATACAGGAAATGGAACAAAAGCATTGGAACAATTTCCGGTGGTTAAACCCAATCTTGTTTTGTTGGATATCAATATGCCGGGTTTGAACGGTTTTGAAGTGGCTGAAAAGATAAGAGAACAGGATCATAATGTCCTGATCTTTTTCTTGTCCGATCGCTCGGACAAAAACGATCGTTTGAAAGGATTCAGTGTGAAAGGTAATGATTACCTGGCTAAACCTTTTTATCCGGAAGAGTTATTAGCACGCATAAGGGAGCGTTTTGAACAAACTATTTGTGTGGAAACAGAAGATGAACCGTACTCTTTTGGTAATACGCATTTTAACTATGCAACCAATGAAATACGCATGGGTAACAGCAAAACTTTGATTACTTCACGACAAGCGGATATTCTACGTCTTTTAGTGCGTAATTTGAATAAGGCGGTGGATCGCAATCTCATTCTGGATGCTGTATGGGGTAATAATTCGTATGCCAACTCCCTTGCTTTGAATGTGCAAATCACTTATCTGAGAAAGGCTTTAAAGAATGATTTGTCTGTCGGGATTGTTTCTCTTACAAAAAAAGGGTATATGCTGAAAGGATAATATACATGTTTACTTTTGGCTGAATGGTTATCTCTTGTGAGAGAAGGGTTAATACTCTGAAAAAGATTCGAAACAGACCAAAATAATAGAAAAACTTCCCTACCTTTGTCCCACTAAATGCATAGTAAAAGGGATGTTGACTGACTTTTATACAGTAGAAACCGTTGCGGGACAAGATGAAGAATATACCTGTGTAATCCGGCTGAATCCGGAGCATAATGTTTATAAAGGGCATTTCCCGGGTATGCCTGTGGTGCCCGGTGTTTGTATGCTCCGCATAGTGAAAGAATGCGTATCGATGATGTTGAATACTCCGGTGCGTTTTCAAGCTATAAATAGTTGTAAATTCCTCTCTGTCGTGAATCCGCTGGAACATGGTATTCTTACGTTTGCATTCTCTTTAGGCAATACTAACAGGCTACAGGCTATTGCAAGTGCAGGTGAGACGACTGTACTCAAACTAAAAGCAACGATTGTTGCGGAGTAATAACGAATAAATGGTAACAGATACTACATATACATTTCCGGATCATTTCCGGCGGGAGGGGCAATTGGCTATTGTGATTCCAACGTACAACAACGCTGCAACACTAGGACAGGTACTCACGGATGTATTAGTTTATTCATTTCCTGTTATAGTGGTGAACGATGGTTCCACCGACCATACGGTGGAGGTATTGAAAGGATTCTCCGAAATCGGTGTTATCAGCTATCCGAACAACCGGGGAAAAGGTTATGCTTTGAATACCGGACTGAAAGCAGCTATGGAGATCGGTTACCGCTATGTTATTACACTCGATTCGGACGGACAGCACTATGCAGACGATATCCCCGTTTTCCTGAAAGAAATAGAATTGCATCCGGATAGCCTATTGATCGGGGCCCGTAATCTGGCTTCTGATAATATGCCCGGAAAAAATACCTTTGCCAATAAGTTCTCTAATTTCTGGTTTACGCTGGAGACAGGCATCCGCTTAACTGATACCCAGTCGGGTTACAGGCTTTATCCTTTGAACAAGCTGAAGAAAGTATGTCTTTTCACAACAAAATACGAATACGAACTGGAGATAATCGTACAGGCTGCCTGGCGGAATATACGGGTTGCGAATGTTCCGGTGAAAGTGTATTACCCACCGGCAGGAGAGCGGGTCAGTCATTTTCGTCCGTTGCGGGATTTTACACGGATCAGTTTATTGAACTCGGTGCTTGTAACGATTGCTTTGTTATGGTTCTGGCCTTGGAAATGCGTACGAAGCATAACGAAGGAGAATGTAAAGAAATTCATATCTAAGAATATTACTCATTCCTCGGAATCGAATATACGGATCGCATTAGCGGTTATGTTCGGTGTTTTTATGGGAATTGTGCCTATCTGGGGATACCAGATGATTGTAGCCGGTATTTTGGCCCATTTGATGGGGCTGAACAAAGTGATTACGATCGTTGCGTCGAATATCAGTATCCCTCCAATGATTCCCTTCCTGTTATTCGGGAGTTATGTGACGGGCGGGTGGATACTGGATCGTCCTGTAAAGCTGAGTGTACATGAAGTGACATTCGATACGATCAAGGATTCGTTCGTTCAGTATCTGGCCGGAAGTATGGTTTTTGCCGTTATTTGCGGGTTATTGGCCGGTGTTGTTTGTCTAACGTTGCTTTCGTTGTTTCGGAAGCCTGAGCATTCTGCCGGATGAATAAGCTGTTTATCCATATATATAATTACTTGGAACGCCAGATGGCTGTCCGTTACCTGTTACTGGTCGGTAGCTTCCTGTTATTACTTTTCTTTGCCGTACAGGTGAAATTCGAAGAAGACGTAACCCGCTTTTTTCCTGATACACAGGATGCGCGGAGTACGGAGATTGTTTTCCAAAACCTGAAGATCAAAGATAAGATCATAGTTATGTTGTCGTCTGCTGATACGGTATCCGGCACAGTTTCTTCCGATCGTCTGATTGAGGCGGGAGAAAGTCTGAAAGATAGTTTGCTGGAAGAGGCCGGAACCGAGTACATAACGGATATATTTGCGGAAGTGGGTGAGGATATGATCGGGAAGGTGACCGGATTTATTTATGATAACCTGCCTGTTTTCCTGACCGAAGCTGATTATGTCCGGATGGATTCCGTATTGACTCCTGAGGGAATAGAAGGCCGTATGCGTAGTAATTATCTGAACCTGCTTTCTCCGGCAGGGGTGGCATTGAAGAATATTCTACCCCGTGACCCGGTAGGTCTGGGTACTTCTTCTCTGGAAAAACTGCGCGATTTCCAGATGACGGCTAATTATGAGTTGTATGACGGGCATATTTTTTCAAAGGATATGTCGACCCTGTTGCTTTTTGTTACTCCGCGTTACGGGACAGGCAGTACAGGGAAAAACGAGTTCCTGATCGATACGATCGAAAAGCAACTGAAAGAAACGATGAACACCTATCCCGGTGTGAAGGCGGAATATTTCGGGGGGCCGTCGGTCGGTGTCTACAATGCCCGGCAGATCAAATCGGATACTATGCTGACTATGACGATCGCCCTGATCATCATTATCGGTTTTATAACATTGGTATTCAAAAGCCGTTCGGCTGTGATCCTGATCATACTGCCTGTATTATATGGAGCTGTATTTTCACTGGCTCTGATCTTTTTTATTAAAGGTGCTGTATCGGCCATTGCGATCGGAGCGGGTGCCGCTGTGTTTGGGGTGGCACTGAGCTACTCGATCCATGTATTGTCGCATTTTAATCATGTCTCGTCCATCCGGCAGTTGATTGAGGAACTGGCCTATCCGCTTACAGTGGGGAGTTTTACAACGGTCGGGGCTTTCTTCGGCTTGGTTTTCACCAGTTCGGACCTGCTACGTGACTTTGGCTTGTTCTCTTCATTGGCTTTGATCGGGACAACCTTTTTTTGCCTGGTGTTCCTGCCGCATTTCCTGAAAATAAAGAAAGGACATGAAGAGGCCGGCCGGGTGCTTCGCATTATTGAGAAGATCAACGGATATGCTTATGAAAAAAATAAGCCGTTGGTCATTACGATCGTGATCGTCTTTTTCCTGTCTCTTTATATGTCGGGAAAGGTGACGTTCGATAGTAATATGATGAACCTGAGCTTCGAACCGGCTAACCTGAAGGCGGCAGAACAGCGTTTGAACGATCTTTTTCAGTCGGATAATAAAACGACACTTTTCGTTTCGGTAGGTAATACTTCTGATGAAGGATTACAGCATTATGCGGAAACGAATCGTGAACTGGAAACGTTGAAAGCAGAAGGTAAGATTAAAGAATTTGCTTCGGCAGAAAAAATATTTATTCCTTATGCAGAGCAGCAGCGGCGTATCGACCGCTGGAACAGCTACTGGACGGCTGAACGGAAGGCGTTAGTCGCTAAAGAGATCAGGGAGAAAGCCGGGAAGTATCATTTCCGGACCGATGCTTTTGATGATTTCTTTACCCTTCTGGATAAACAATATAGCCCTTGCGACTTTACTTCCGGCGACTCTTCTTTACCGCTACTTGACAGTTGGGCTTCTTCGGCCGATTCACTTTCCATGTTTATCACGCAGGTTCGTTTGAATGAGGATGATAAAGAGTTTGTTTATGACCGTTTTGCCGATAATGACGGATTGGTGATTTTTGATCGCGGGTATTTTGCCAATAAGTGGGTCTCGGCTATCAATGATGACTTTTATCTGATCCTTTATATCTCCTCTTTTCTGATCTTCTTCGCCTTATTGATCTCGTACGGACGGATCGAATTGACGTTGATGACTTTTACTCCGATGGCTGTCAGCTGGGTGATCATCCTGGGATTGATGGCAGTAACCGGTACGCAGTTCAATATTGTGAATATCATCCTTTCGACCTTTATCTTCGGTCTGGGAGATGATTTCAGTATTTTTATCATGGATGGCCTGCAACAGGAATACCGGACGGGAAAGAAGATGCTTACTTCCCATAAGACAGCTATCTTTTTCTCTTCATTTACTGCGGTTGTAGGACTTGGGGTATTGGTTTTTGCAAAACATCCTGCATTACAGTCGATCTCTGTTATTTCGATCCTGGGAATGATCTCTGTCGTATTGGTTTCTTATACGATCTTGCCGATCCTGTTCCGCTTTTTTATTTCCCGGCCTGCCTCAAAAGGAAATTTCCCTTATACTTTGTCTGCGCTTCTGGTCACAGTCTGGTTTTTTGGCTTGTTTGTTACCGGTTGTTTATTGATGATGGGAGTAGCACTTCTGTTGATACTGCTACCTGTAGGAAGGAAAAGGAAAAAGCAGTTGTTCAGTCGGATCATGATGTATATGCTCCGTATTTTCCTGAAAGCTGCCTGGATAGCCCGGCGTGAGAAAATAAATCCGGGTAATGAAACTTTTGAGAAGCCGTCGGTGATAATTGCTAACCATCAGTCTTTTGTGGATATACTGGTCATGCTTTCTCTGGCACCCAAGCTGGTGATGGTGACGAACAGGTGGGTATGGCATTCTCCCGTTTTTGGAAAGATTGTGCAATATGCTGATTTTGTGCAGACAGAGGATGGGTATGAAAAAGTTTTACATCATCTTCGTGATAAGGTTGCTCAGGGATATTCGGTGGTTGTTTTCCCGGAAGGGACGCGTTCGGCAGACTGTAAAGTACATCGTTTTCATAAAGGTGCTTTTTATCTGGCTGAAAAATTACAGTTGGATATACTGCCGGTCGTTCTTTACGGAACAGGAATGATCATTTCGAAACGGCAGCCGTTCTATGTGAAGCGAGGGGTATTGTGCACCCGTATATTGCCCCGCATAGCCAACACCGATACAAGTTTTGGTGTGACGTATCAGGAACGTTCCAAAGCCATCGCAGCCGTTTTCCGTACTGCTTATCAGGAGACTTGCGATATTTATTCAAATTCAGATAATCCTTATTTTTACAGGCAGTTGGTTGCCAATTATATTTATAAAGGCCCGGTGGAGGAATGGTATATTCGTATTAAAGTCCTCATGGAGGATAAATATGAGTTTTTTAACCGGATTATTCCGCGTAAAGCCCGGATAACAGATATTGGTTGTGGGTTGGGGCCGCTTTCTTACATGCTTGCTATGCTTTCGGAAGAACGGACTGTTCTGGGTATTGACTATGATGCGGATAAGATTGCCGTTGCGAATCATAATTTTTCCAGGAACGACCGTACCCGTTTTGTTTGTGGCAATGCGGTAGACTATGATCTCCCGGCCAGTGATGTATTTATAATGAATGATATGCTCCATTATATGGATTATCCGTCGCAGGAACGTTTGTTGGATGCCTGTATCGGTAAGCTATTGCCGGGTGGAATGTTGGTTATTCGTGACGGTGATGCCGGAGGTACGGTTAAACACCGGGTGACCCGGTTTACCGAGCTGCTTTCTACTCGTTTACTGGAATTCAATAAAAGGGAAAACGATCTTTATTTTCCTACGCATGAAATGTTTATCCGGCTCGCAGAACGACACCGGATGGAGATAGAGCAGCAGGCTAACGATCGTTTTACATCCAATACGATCTATATTCTGCGAAGAAAGGAGTGTGCACATGAGTAACAGTAGCCGATACGATGTTATTATCATAGGAAGCGGACTAGGAGGTCTGGCTTGTGGTGCAACTTTGAGTAAAGAAGGATATAATGTCTGCGTGCTCGAAAAGAATCCTTTACCCGGTGGTTGTTTTCAATCTTTTAAACGGTATGGCAGGATGCTGGATACAGGCATTCATTATATCGGCAGTATGGATGAGGGGGAAATTATGCGGCAATACTTCACTTATTTCGGAATAATGGATAAGTTGAAGATGCGGAGGATGGATGAAGAGGCTTTCGACATGATCTGCTACAAAGATAAGTTTTATCCTTTCGCCATGGGGCATGAACGGTTTGCCGAGACTTTGACCCGTGAATTCCCGAAAGAAAAAGACGCTCTTTACCGTTATGTCGATATGTTGGATGCTGTCGGCCGTTCGATCAGTGTGGAACAGTTGAGGAAAGGGAAACTGTCTTCCGGCAATATGGATAATTTTTATGTCTCTGCCTGGGAACAGATCCGGGGGATTACTCCGGATGAGACTTTGCGACAGGTGTTATCCGGCAGCGTTCTATTGTATGGAGGCGATCAGTCGGTTTCTACTTTTTATCATCATGCCATCATTACGAATTCGTACCTTCAGGGGGCCTGGCGCTTTGTCGACGGAAGTATGCAGGTGGCAGATGCCCTGGTGGGCATGATCCGCCAAAACGGTGGAACAGTACTGACCGGCGCAGAAGTGAGCAAACTCTATTTGTCCGGAAACGAAATAAAAGCCGTAGAGATTAATCATTCGGAACAACTGGAATCCCGGTATGTTATCTCTTCCCTGCATCCTTTCAATACGTTGAGTCTGGTGGAGAAATCTCCGTTGATACGGAAGGCTACTCTATCCCGTTTGCAGCATTTGCCTAATTCATACGGATTGTTTTCTGTCTATCTGCTTCAGAAACGGGAGAGCACACGGTATTATAACCGGAATCTCTTTTTGTTGGGAGATCAGAATGCCTGGTATAACACTCGGTATCCCGAAGATACCCGGATTAATACTTGTATGGTTTCGATGCAACCGTCTTCTGCCCAGGAGCAGTATACTGATGTGATCTGTCTGCTTTCTCCCATGTATCTGTCGGAGGTGAAAAACTGGGAAGATACGACTGTTGGAAGACGGGGTGCCGATTATGAAGAGTTTAAAATGCAAAAAGCACAGCAGTTAATGGCTTTTGCCGAACGATATTGTCCGGGCATTTCACAGAATACCGAGAAAATAGTGACTACTACTCCCCTTACTTACAGGGATTATACCGGTACTCCCGATGGTTCGGCTTATGGAATAATGAAGAATTATAAAAATCCGTTGATCACATTGATTCCCCCCCGTACGCGTATATCTAATTTGTTCCTGACCGGACAAAGCTTGAATGTACATGGTGCTTTAGGGGTAACGTTGACTTCAATGCTGACTTGTGCGGAACTGTTAGGGTCGGAATATCTGGCCCGGAAAATAGGAGATGCCTGATATGAAAATAAAGAAGATAATAAAATACCTGATCCTGTCCGTTCTCTGTTTTGTCGGACTGATCCTGATCGTTTCCTCTGTCCTTTATCTGACGGCAGATATGAAACAACCGGTTATCGACAGACAATCGCTGCCGGCTTATTCTCTGGTAAAGACAGATAGTCTGCGTACGTATGGCCCGAATCATCTGCGGCAGAGCAAAAGCGGGTTGTGGGAAATGTCGTTGCAGGGGAATCCGGCCGAAAGGGGAGTTGCTTTCGGGAAACTGGCAGAAGATTTGCTCCATTACCAGGAAGAGGTTTTTGTCGATCAGATACGTCAGATCATACCTTCGGACAGTTATCTGAAGTTCCTGCGTTTTTTCCTGATCCTGTTTAACCGTAACCTGGGAGAATACATACCGGAAGAATACCGGACGGAGATCTACGGAATCTCTCTTTCCTGTTCCCACGAATATGATGCGATCGGTACTTCTTACGAACGTCAGTTGAATTATCATGCCGCACATGATATCGGCCATGCTATGCAGGATTATATGTTGGTCGGGTGTAGCTCTTTTGGTGTCTGGGGAAGTGAAAGTGCGGATTCGACTTTATTGATCGGGCGTAATTTCGACTTTTATGTGGGCGATGATTTTGCCCGTAATAAACTGGTTTCGTTCTACCGTCCATCCGATGGATATTGTTTTGCATCCGTAGGTTGGGCGGGCATGACCGGTGTGTTGTCGGGGATGAATGAAACGGGACTGACAGTTACCATCAATGCTGCCAAATCGACTATGCCGGTATCGGCTGCTATGCCTATCTCTTTATTGGCACGCGAGATCCTTCAATATGCTTCCACCATAGAAGAGGCGTATGCGATTGCACAGAAACATAAAACTTTTGTTGCCGAGTCTTTATTGATTGGTTCGGCAAAAGACGGGAAGGCTGCCATCATTGAGAAGTCGACCGATCAGATCGCCCTGTTCTGTTCGGAAACAAATCGTATTATCTGTACGAACCATTATCAGTCGGACACCTTTAAAGAGGATGTCCGGAATAAGGAGAATATAGCCACTTCCGATAGTCCTTACCGGTATGCCCGGTTGGATGAATTGCTGGATGAGAATATCCCGGTAGATGCTTCGAAAGCTGCATCTATATTACGTAACCGGTTCGGAAAGGAAGGTCGGAATATCGGATTGACCAACGAGAAAGCACTTAACCAGTTTATTGCCCATCATTCGGTGATCTTTGAACCGGCTAAACGACTGATGTGGGTGTCGACTGCTCCCTGGCAATTGGGTGAGTATGTGGCTTATGATCTGAATGCGATTTTTGCCCATTCGTCTGATACGGAAGAATTATGCATCGATAGCCTTTCTTTGCCTGCGGATACCTTTTTGAATAGTCCGGTTTATCAGCAATTATTGACCTATAAAAAGTTGGCGAAGGAGATTCGCCACAGTATCGGTAACAGTACCCCTCTCGATGAAGAAACGGTCGGTCAGTTTATATTGTCCAATCCGGAATTCTATTATACCTGGCAGTTGGCGGGGGATTATTATCATCTGTTCGGTCCGGAGGACAAGGCTGTTTCTTGTTGGCAGACCGCTTTGACAAAAGAAATACCTAAAGAAGAAGAACGTATTGTACTGGAAAAAAAATTAAAAAATAAACGAAATGGAGAAGTTTAGCGACATACAATTCAAAACTCCTGCGGAGATCAAAAGGTATCAGGAGCTTCGGCTTGCCGATGAACTGGAATACCTGAACAGGCATTCGGCCTTTTATCAACGTATGTTCCGCGAGGAGAGGATCGATATATCCGGTATCCGCACATTGGAAGATTTACAGCAATTGCCTGTTACGACAAAAACAGACCTGCAACTGCATAATGAGGATTTTGTTTGTGTGGATAAGGCAGAGATCATCGATTATGTGACAACTTCGGGGACATTGGGCGATCCGGTTACATTTGTACTGACTTCAGGCGACCTGGACCGTCTGTCTTATAACGAATATCTATCGTTTACAACGGCGGGGTGCACGCGGGAAGATGTCATGCAGTTGATGACCACGCTCGACCGGCGTTTTATGGCGGGCCTGGCCTATTATATGGGAGCCCGTGAACTGGGGGCGGGAGTCGTTCGCGTCGGTAACGGGATACCTGAATTACAGTGGGACACGATCCACCGGATACATCCTTCTTTCTGTATGGTTGTCCCCTCTTTTCTGATAAAGTTGATCGAATATGCGGAGGCCAACGGGATCGATTATAACAATTCTTCCATCAGGAAAGCGATTTGTATCGGAGAGGCATTACGTAATCCTGATTTCTCCCTGAATACATTAGGACAACGTATCCATGAAAAATGGCAGACCCCCTTATTGCAATCCACGTATGCATCCACGGAAATGCAATCTTCTTTTACAGAATGTGAGGCATGCCGGGGAGGTCATTTGCAGCCGGAGTTGATCATTGTTGAATTTCTGGATGATAAGAACCTGCCTGTCGCAGAAGGGGAAGCTGGTGAAGTGACGATCACTACACTGGGTGTACGGGGAATGCCTCTGCTTCGTTTTAAAACAGGCGATATCTGTTATCATTATACGGAGCCGTGTTCCTGCGGAAGGAATACGATGCGGCTCAGTTCGGTATTGGGGCGTAAAGGGCAAATGATAAAGTATAAAGGAACCACTCTTTATCCACCGGCTTTATATGATATTCTCGACAATATTCCCGGAGTAAAAAATTATGTAGTAGAAGTCTATACAAATGATCTGGGGACTGACGATATTCTGATTCGGGTAGGAAGCGATTTACAAACGGAGGCTTTCGCCAAGCAAATCAAGGATCTGTTCCGGTCGAAAGTACGGGTAGCACCGACCATTCAGTTTGCCTCTCCTGATTATGTGGCTAAAATTCAGATGCCGCAGATGAGCAGGAAAGCAATTAAATTTATAGATTTGCGATAATTTAGTACTAATTTAAAATGTAATCGTATGAAACAGTTGATGGTATTGATGTTTTTATTTCTGGCAAGCTTTGTGAATGCACAGGAGAAAACAAATTTGAAAGACATAGAAGAACTGACCTTTTTCGGTGTAGACTTTTCTATGGCTAAGGTGTACGGTGCCGATGAAACGACAGAACAGTTTAAAGACGCGTTTTATGGGATAAATACGCTGTTTCAGCGTGAACCGAAAAAGTATGATCTCGATAAGGCTTTCGATGCAAAAGTAACGTTGGACCTCACAACGGCCCAGGATCTTATTGAACAGATAAAGAAAGCAGATTTCGTGGCTCAGGATACTGGTTATGAATTGACTAATGAAGAAATAGTAGAGTATATCCGTCATTTTAATACCGGGGATGCCCAGGGGTATGGGGCCGTATTTATCGCCGGACTACTGAATAAAGGGAAAGGTCAGGCTACTTATAATGTTGTAGTATTCGATATCGCTACAAAAGATATTGTCTTGAATAAGCAATTTACAGAGAAAGCCAGAGGGTTCGGACTTCGTAATTTCTGGGCTTATTCCGTTTATAAGACACTGAATAAAATAAAGAAGATCAAGTAACTGTTTCTATGTTTTCTTGTTTGTAATCCTCCCGTATCGCAGGGGGATTTTGCAGAAGTTAAAAAAAATGCTTTAGCTTCATTTCTTGTGTAAAGTGTGATAATTAAGACGTATGATCCGTATGACATCCGGTGTCATATAATGTCATAAAGCGGACAGGTTTTGTCAGCTAAATATCAGCGGTTTTTTAATATAATTCTAATCTCTTCAATACAATTTATAGAGTGTTAGGGCGTTGGTATTAAACGTAAATGCTTACCTTTGCGGCCGACTGTCTGTGTTAGGATAGCTTTTTTAGACAATTAATTATCACACTTTATACAAACGTATGAGAAAGTATAAACTAATCAACAACGTGCTGGGATGGATCGTATTCCTGATCGCCTCCACCGTTTATTTGATGACTATCGAACCCACTGCCAGTTTCTGGGATTGCGGTGAGTTCATTTCTTCGGCTTTTAAACTGGAAGTAGGGCACCCGCCCGGCGCACCGTTCTTTATGTTGACGGCCAATCTGTTTACACAGCTTGCATCCGACACTGCTACGGTGGCTAAAATGGTTAATTCCATGTCGGCGCTGTTCAGCGGACTGACTATTCTGTTCCTGTTCTGGAGTATAACCCACCTGGCCCGCAAGATCATGGTGAACGATGAGAATGAAATTTCTCTGGGTACGATGATCACTATTATGGGTAGCGGTCTGGTAGGCGCATTGGCTTATACCTTTAGCGATACATTCTGGTTCAGTGCGGTAGAAGGAGAAGTATATGCCTATTCATCCCTGTTCACAGCCCTTGTATTCTGGCTGATCCTGAAATGGGAAGAGGCTGCCGATCGTCCTCATGCCGATCGCTGGATCGTACTGATTGCATATCTTATGGGATTAAGTATCGGTGTCCACCTGTTGAACCTGCTTTGTATCCCGGCGATCGTATTGGTTTACTACTATAAGAAATTCCCGAACCCGACGATGAAAGGTACCATCTATGCACTGTTGGTTTCTTTTGCTATTGTAGCTTTGATGATGTACGGTGTCGTTCAGGGACTGGTTGAGGTATGCGGCTATTTCGAACTATTGTTCGTCAACGTATTAGGAATGCCTTACAATTCGGGAGTGTTTGCCTATGTGATTGTACTGGCAGGCGTATTGATTTGGTCTATCTGGGAAACGATGCGCGACGAGGTTCATCCTGTGCGAATGAAGATCGCCTTTATCGCGGCTATCGTATTGGTAGGTGTTCCGTTTATCGGAAGCGGTTATGTACTGGCTGTTATCCTGACAGCTGCGCTGACAGCTTACCTGTTTATGAGTAAAAAGGTAAATATCAAATTGCTGAATACGGTTCTGGTATGCCTGATGGTGATCGTAGTAGGTTATTCTTCCTATGCATTGACCATGATCCGTGCTACAGCCGATACGCCTATGAACCAGAATGCACCGAGTGATATTTTCACCCTGCGTTCGTACCTGGCCCGTGAACAGTACGGTAAGACTCCGTTGTTGTACGGACAGACCTTTGCTTCGGAAGTGAAGCGTGAAAACCAGGGTGGTAACTGCTCTCCTGTAACCAAGGAAGGTGAAGCCGTATGGAGCCGCGTGATCAAGAAAGACAAGAACGAGAAAGATAAATACTATATCTCACGTCACGATGTCGATTATGAGTATGTGGACGAGCTGAGTATGCTTTTCCCACGTATGTACAGCAACGTCGATGCTCATGTGGGAGCTTATAAGGAATGGTCGCAGTTCAAGGGAGAACCGGTGAAGTTTAACCGTTGCGGTGAAAACGTAACCGTGATGAAACCGACGTTTGCCGAAAACCTGCGTTATTTCTTCGCTTACCAGCTCAATTTCATGTACTGGCGCTACTTCATGTGGAACTTCTCCGGACGTCAGAATGATATCCAGGGGAATGGTGAGGTGTTGAACGGTAACTGGATCACCGGTATCAAGGCGATCGACGAGGTACTTGTCGGCCCGCAGGATAATATGCCTTCTGATATTGCCGATAATAAAGGACACAATGTCTACTATATGTTGCCGCTTCTGCTCGGTATCCTCGGGTTGTTGTATCAGGCTTATTCCGGACAGCGTGGTATCCAGAGCTTCTGGATCACCTTCTTCCTCTTCTTTATGACGGGTATCGCCATTGTGCTTTATCTGAACCAGACTCCTTACCAGCCGCGTGAACGAGACTATGCCTATGCAGGTTCTTTCTATGCGTTCTGTATCTGGATCGGGTTCGGTGTCGCGGCACTGGCCAAGCTGATACAACGGTATGGCAAGATGTCGCCGGTAGTGGCCGGTTCTGTGGCAACTGTACTTTGTCTGTTTGTGCCTATCCAGATGGCCAGCCAGACCTGGGACGACCACGATCGTTCGGGACGTTACGTCTGCCGTGATTTCGGTGCTAACTACCTGGAATCATGCGAACCGAATGCTGTGATCTTCACCAACGGCGATAATGATACATTCCCTCTGTGGTATGCTCAGGAAGTGGAAGGTATCCGTACAGATGTCCGTGTATGTAACACCAGCTACCTGCAAACCGACTGGTACATCGACCAGATGAAGAAACAGGCTTATGAGTCGGCTCCGCTGCCTATCTCATGGGATCGTGCGGATTACGTACAGGGTACACGTGATGCAGCTTATGTATTTCCAATGACCGACAAACCGATCGACTTGTCTACGGCCCTGAATTTCGTTCGCAGCAATGATCCGAAGTTCAAGAAGATACCGGGCATAAGCCAGGAACTCGACTATATCCCAGCCGAAACGCTAGTCTATAAGGTCGACTCTGCTAAGGCCGTAGCCAAAGGTCTGGCAACAGACTCTACCGGCTTATTGAAGGAAATGACGATCGACCTGAAAGGTAAGAACGCACTGGGCAAACAGGAACTGATGATCCTGGATATGCTGCAGACAAACGACTGGGAACGTCCTATCTATTATGCAATCACCGTGAACCCCGACCAGTTCGTCGGCCTGGACGGTTACTTTGAACAGACAGGTCTGGCTTACCAGATCGTGCCGAAGCAGGCAAACAAAGGAACCAACACGGAAAAGATGTATGATAACGTGATGAACAAGTTCAAATGGGGTGGCGTAGACAAACCGGGCGTTTATATTGACGAAAACGTGATGCGTATGTGTAAGAGCTACCGTATGGCACTGTTCAATAAGCTGGCCGAAGACTTGCTGAAAGAAGGTAAGAACGATAAAGCATTGAACGTATTGAACAAGTGTATGGAAGTATTGCCACCGGAAAACGTACCGTTGGATTATACCGCACTTTCTACGGGTGAGCTTTATTATGCTCTCGACCAGGATGAAAAGGCTGAAGAGGTATTTACCGGAATTGCCGAGAATGCCATGCGCAATATCGACTGGTTCTTCCGTCTGAAACCGTCTCAGCTGGCCTCTGTGACAAGAGAATTGGAACATAACCTGGCCGTCATGCAGCAGGTATTGGCAGTCAGCAAACATTATAATCCCGAATTTGCTAAGAAGTATCAGGAAGAGTTTGACAACTACCGGATGGCTTACGGTTCGGTTCGCAGAGAATAATAAAGTATGTTTATAGAACAACCGCCCTGGTTTTACAGGGTCCTGTTCCCAGGGGTAATCTGGCGGATACCGGCCAAGGAGAAGTGTGTATATCTCACCTTCGACGACGGCCCTATTCCCGAGGTTACCCCTTGGGTCTTGGATATACTCGACAAATATGGTGTGAAAGCGACCTTCTTCTGTGTAGGCGATAATGTCCGCAAACACCCTGAAGTGTATCAGATGGTGCTCGATCGCGGACACCGGGTAGGCAATCATACCTTCCACCATATTCAGGGGCTTCAATATTGGACGAAGAATTACCTGGATGATATCGAGAAGGCTGCCGGATATATCCATAGCGACCTCTACCGTCCGCCGCACGGACACATGCGTTTCCCGCAGGTAGTGGCCCTCAGGAGGAAATACAAGATCATCATGTGGGACGTGGTGACCCGCGATTACAGTCCCCACATGACTCCCAATGGCGTATTCAACGTGGTAAAAAATTATGCCCGCAACGGCTCAGTGATCGTTTTCCACGACTCCCTCAAAGCCGAGCGCAACATGCGTGAAGCCATGCCCCGTGCCATCGAATGGCTACAGAAGGAAGGGTATACGTTCAAGGTGTTCGAATAATGTGCCAATTGTAGGAAAATGTGAACTTATCCACCAACATAAAGGACAAAGCAAAAGAATTAGGCTTTGATGCCTGCGGAATAGCAGAGGTTTCTTCCGCAGACACCGAAGCTTTGTTTTTTGACCGGTGGATAGCCGAAGGATACCATGCCGGAATGAAATATATGGAGAACTATCGGGATATCCGTCTCAACCCCACCGGCCTGGTGGAAGGTGCTCGCTCCGTTATCTCCGTTGCCCTCAACTATTATCCGGCACAGAAACAATCCCCCGATGCCCCCCGTATCTCCTATTACGCCTACGGAAAAGACTACCATGTCGTATTGAAAGACAAGCTCCGCCAACTTTGGCAATACATCACGGAAGAACTTCTTTCCACGGAAGAAGCTCTTGAAGCCCGTGCCTTCACTGATTCCGCCCCCCTTCTTGAACGTTACTGGGCCTGGAAAGCCGGCCTCGGCTGGATCGGAAAGAACACCAACCTTATCATCCCCGGTAAAGGCTCTTTCTTCTTCCTCGGTGAGATCGTCACCACGTTGGAACTCGATTACGATAGTCCCCGGGAAAATCGTTGCGGCGATTGCCGTCGTTGCCTCGATGCCTGTCCGACGGGTGCTCTCGAAAGTGCCGGCCACCTGAACGCAAACAAATGCATCTCCTACCTAACCATCGAGCATAAAGGCGATATTCCTTCGCAGTACGCTGCCCGTCTGGGTGACCGCCTCTATGGTTGTGATACCTGTCAGGAGGTCTGTCCCTGGAACCGTTTTGCCCGGCCCACCCGTGAGACGGCATTTTCTCCTTCCCCTGCCTTCCTTTCTTTGAAAAAAGAAGACTTGCAGAACTTTACACGCGACGATTATAATCGTATCTTTGCCGGGTCGGCCGTGAAACGCGCCAAATATGAAGGACTCATACGAACAATCAATAACAAAAAAGATAAGCCATGAGAAGAACATTCAACCTCCTGCTGCTCTCTTTTCTTTGTACCTTGGCTGCCTTTGCTGCCCCGGGCGAACTGAAAGAGAAGCTAGCTTCCCTTAAAGGGATCAGTAACATCGAACAACTCGAGTCGGACGTTTATCCGGAAAAGTATCTGGTGCGTATCACCCAACCTGTCGATCCGAAAAATCCGGCGGCCGGTACTTTCACTCAGCGCGTCATCATCGGCCATGTCGGTTTCGACCGTCCCACCATCCTGGTGACGGAAGGCTACGGCGCTGCTTATGCTCTCAATCCCAAATATCAGGAAGAGTTGACTAAATTGCTCGATGCCAACCTTGTCTTTGTAGAATATCGTTACTTTCTCGAGTCGACCCCCGAACCTTGCAACTGGGATTACCTGACCGCCGAAAATTCGGCCTACGACCTGCATAATGTCAATCAGACGTTCAAACAATTGTATACCGGCAAATGGATCAGCACCGGTATCAGTAAAGGTGGCCAGACCACCATGCTCTACCGTGCCTTTTTCCCCGATGATGTGGATATCTCTGTCCCTTACGTCGGCCCGTTGTGTAAAGGCGTTGAAGACGGACGCCACGAGCCTTTCCTCCGCAAGGTCGGTACCAAGCAGGAACGCCGGAAGATAGAAGACTTCCAGCGTGAAGTCCTGAAGCGTAAAGCTGAAATGCTTCCCTTGCTCGAAGCTTTCTCCAAAGATAAGAACCTGGAATACCGTATCCCGATGGCAGAAGTGCTCGATTATTGCGTATTGGAATACCCGTTTGCCCTTTGGCAGTGGGGTACTCCTGTATCCGTCATACCTTCTTTGCATTCGGACAGCCCGGCTTTGTTCAAGCATCTGATGGAGATCAGCAATCCCGACTATTTTGCCGAGAACCAGCCTAATATCTCTTTCTTCGTACAGGCTGCCCGCGAACTGGGCTACTACGGTTACGACACGAAGCCTTTCAGGAAATACCTGACCATCGACAGCAGCAAAGGTTACCTCAACCGCATCATGCTACCCAAAGAGCTGGTCGACAAGGTGGAATTCCGCCCTGCCCTTTATCATAAGATATATAACTTCCTGAAAGACAACGACCCGAAGATGATCTTTATCTATGGCGAGATCGACCCCTGGAGTGCCGCCCACGTCCCTGTCTTCAAAGGTAAAGTGAACGAACAGGTCTACTTCCAGCCCCGCGGTAGCCACCGTGCACGCATCGGCAACATGCCGGAGGATGTCAAGGAGCGGATATTGACGCAACTGAATAAATGGTTGGCTGAGTAGTTCTAGATATTGGGGCTATTACCTCGTGCTTTCAATTCGAACAGTTGGAAACAGAGTTCATCGTCGTTATAATTCTCGTTGAAAGGATGTGAAGAGGAGATATATAACCCGTCTGGACGTACAAAGAGGAGATTGGAGTTGTAGGTGTAATCCGGCATCCGGGTTTCACCGAGCAGGCGGAACTGTTTGTCGAGTATCATGATCGTGAAGTTCTTTCTTCCGAATTGCAACAGTTCCATGGCTTCCCGGTCTTTGAGTTTTCGCCCGATTTCCGTAGCCGGGTAGGCGATACGGTAATATACTTCGCGATACGGATCGTAAAGGATACCTCCATAGTTCGGATTCTCTGTCGCATCCTGGAAAGTCAGGTTGCCGTAATCGTCCAATAATCTGACCTGCTCGATATATCGGCTTTTGGCCGGGACACGGGTCATTTCATCCTGCGAAGGAGAGGCCACCAGCAGATCTTCCAGGAAATGGAAGGAGTAGACGAAGTTCGTCCCGTTGAAACAACGTTGCATATAGCTTTCCCAACCGTACTTCTTTTGTTTGTTTTGATTCGGGAACGTGATATATTCGGGGGGATAGGTATGGATGATTCCCGTCTGTATATTCAGGACGGCAGCGATCGGATCGTGTTCGATCCATCTGTCAGCCTCTGCAATAATATAGAGGGAATCGCTTTGCAAGCGTACTTCTCCCTCTTGCGTGAAACTTCTCATATCCAGAGGGATTCCTTCCTGGCTATTCTTGATGGGGATACGCTTTTTTATCTCGGCTTTCCGGTCGATCAGGATCAACTCTTCCCCATAGTAGCCCGAAAGATAAATGCTATCGAGGTTATGGATATAATAACCGCTGAGGTTTCCTACACCGTTGGGGCCTTCACGGTCTGTCTTGATCTCAAACAGATGCTTACCTGAATGTATATCGTAGAAGTGTATTGTATTGGAATCATGGCACTGAAGGGTTAGATATTCCTTTTGATCCGTATCGGTATATGGCGATACACACATCATGAAAGGGTAGGTTTTCGTATCGAGATTAAAAACGAGTTTTTTACCGGTTGGTACTAACGTATAGTCAATATTTTTCAGCTTCCCGGAACAGGATAAAAGCAGAAGAAGCAAAAACGGTAGAAAGTATTTCGTTTTCATAGGATACCGGATTTAAAAGTAGGTATAATGTGAACGCAAATATAGTTATTTTCTACCGTTTACGAAATAATCGTAATGATAATATAGATTAATCAGACGTGAGTTAAAACATTCCCTGCACTTTATAAACGAACTCCATCCATACCCAGTAGCGGATGGCCTTGCCCAGGAACATC
>ERZ812616.1928-NODE-1928-length-19738-cov-5.198750_pt1 | contig 19738 bp, 18 predicted proteins | sample MGYA00376249_ERZ812616 | MGnify/ENA primary metagenome ERZ812616 (study PRJEB26924, sample SAMEA4378265) | human gut metagenome | biome: human gut; feature: human-associated habitat; material: faeces | place: China | collected 2013 ... | reverse complement strand
AATCCCTCGCTGGAACAGGCGGTTGAAACCGTCCTGGATCCGGCGAGGTTTTTTATGACAAAACGGAGGTCTGGATTGGGAGTGAAAAACTCTACGAAGTCCTCTACACATTTGAAATGGAGGTTTGACCTATGGCTGATAAAGCAAACAAGGTGAAATTCAACCTGAAAAACGCCCATTATGCACTGCTGACTTTGGGCGAGGACGGCACCGCCACCTATGGTACCCCCGTCCCCATGCCCGGTTCCGTGTCCATCTCCCTGGATGCCAACGGCGAGCCAGAAAACTTCTACGCTGATGGCGTGGCCTACTATGTCATCAACAACAATATGGGCTATGACGGTGACCTGGAACTGGCGATGATCCCGGAGTCCTTCCGCACGGATGTCCTTCGTGAGCAGCTGGACAGCAAGGGAGTTCTCATCGAGAATGCCGATGCGGAACTGGCAGCATTCGCCCTGCTCTTTGAGTTTGATGGTGACCAGAAGCACATTCGCCATGTGCTGTATAACTGCTCTGCATCCCGTCCCGGCATTGAGGGTAAGACCAACGAGGACAGCAAAGAGGTTCAGACGGAAACTCTGACCGTCAAGGCAACGCCTCTGAGCAATGGTGTGGTCAAGGCCAAGACCGGCAATACCACCGATGCTACCGTGTATGCCAACTGGTACAAGGCAGTCTATATGCCGACTACCGATGCCACTCCGCAGAAAGCGGCAGCATCCGAGAAGGCGGTGAAGTGAGATGGGCATGACTGCAAATATCGAAATTGATGGTAAGCAGGTGCCGTTCCGGGCATCTGCCGCCATTCCTCGTATTTACCGCATCCGTTTCCACCGGGATATTTACAAGGATTTGAAGTCCTTGGAAGGTGCAGTGGACAGCAACGATGCGGAAAATTCAACGCTGGATTCCTTCTCTTTGGAGATGTTTGAGAATATCGCCTATATCATGGCGAAACACGCAGACAAATCCATCCCGGACACCCCGGAGGAGTGGCTTGACCAGTTTAACACCTTCTCCATTTATCAGGTACTGCCGAAAATCATTGAACTTTGGGGGCTGAATGTCCAGACGGATGTTGCCTCTAAAAAAAACTTCACCGCACCGAGCGGGAGATGACAACGCCCCTATTCCTTCTGCGGTGTGTCCAGTTGGGCATTTCTATCCGTGACCTTGATCTTCTCACAATCGGTATGGTCAACGATATGTATGCCGAGTCCAGTAACGATAGCTGCAAATATGCGCAGCTGGCAACCCAGGAGGATTTTGACCGTTTCTAAGGAGGTGACTGTGCGTGGCTGGTCGAATTAAGGGTATTACTGTCGAAATCGGCGGCGATACCACAAAATTATCCAAAGCGCTGGAAAGCGTTAATAAGCAAATCAAAAACACGCAGAGTCAGCTGAAGGATGTCGAAAAACTCCTCAAACTGGACCCCGGCAATACCGAACTGCTGGCGCAGAAACACAAGCTACTCGGTGATGCTGTGGCCCAGACGAAGGAAAAGCTGGAAACCCTGAAAACCGCCGCAGAGCAGGCCAATGAAGCCCTTGCCCGTGGCGAAATTTCTCAGGAACAGTATGATGCCCTCCAGAGGGAAATCCTCGAAACGGAGCAGGACCTGAAACGGCTGGAGGAGCAGGCAAACCAGTCTGCCACCGCCATGCAGAAAATCGCCGCAACCGGCGAGAAGCTGAAAACCGTGGGTGACAACATCAGCGGTGTTGGTGAAAAGCTGATGCCGGTGACAGCTGGTGTGGTTGCCCTCGGTACTGCTGCAGTTAAGACCGCATCCGACTTTGACTCTGCTATGAGCAAGGTCGCAGCGGTGTCTGGGGCTACCGGGGATGAACTGGAAGCTCTGCGGGACAAGGCTCGTGAGATGGGCAGCAAGACAAAGTTTTCTGCATCGGAAGCCGCTGAAGCCATGAACTACATGGCGATGGCTGGTTGGAAAACCTCGGATATGCTATCCGGCATCGAGGGTGTTATGAACCTTGCGGCTGCATCCGGTGAAGATTTGGCTACCACATCGGACATCGTGACCGATGCGCTGACCGCTTTTGGCTTGACCGCATCAGACTCTGCGCACTTTGCGGATGTGCTTGCCGCCGCATCGTCCAATGCGAACACGAATGTGAGCATGATGGGCGAAACCTTCAAGTATGCTGCCCCCATTGCCGGTTCGCTTGGTTTTACTGTGGAGGATACCGCAGAAGCCATCGGCTTGATGGCAAACGCCGGCATCAAGTCCACCCAGGCAGGTACTTCGCTCCGAACGATTATGACCAATCTTTCCGGGGAGGTCAAAATCTGTGGTTCTGCCATTGGCGAGGTAACCGTTGCTACCACCAATGCGGACGGTTCCATGCGAAGCCTCTCGGATATCCTTGCAGATTGCCGCACGGCATTTGGTGGCCTGTCTGAGTCTGAGAAAGCGGCTGCGGCTGAAACCCTTGTGGGCAAAAACGCCATGTCCGGCTTCCTGGCTCTGATGAATGCCGCCCCTGCGGACATCGACAAGCTGAGTAATGCCATCGCCAAATGTGACGGCACTTCCCAGAGCATGGCAGACACCATGCAGGACAACCTTGCCGGACAGCTAACCATCCTCAAATCCCAGCTGGAAGAACTGGCGATTTCCTTTGGTGAGCTGCTCGTCCCTATCATTCGCAGCGTGGTCAGTGCCATTCAGGGGTTCGTGGACAAGCTGAACAGTATGGACGAAGGTACCCGTAAGTTCATCCTCACCATCGCCGCTGTGGTTGCTGCCCTTGGGCCGGTATTGATCGTGGTCGGTAAGGTAATCTCTGCGGTCGGCACGATTATGACGGTCGTTCCGAAGATCGCCGGGGTCATCAATACAGTAAAGACTGCCTTTGCCGCCCTCAATGCTGTTATTCTGGCAAACCCCATCGTCCTTATCATCGCAGCCATTGCCGCCCTGGTGGCGGCTTTCATTTACCTCTGGAATAACTGCGAGGGGTTCCGCCAATTCTGGATTGACCTGTGGAATGGCATCAAGGATGCCGCTGTTGCCGCCTGGGAGGGCATCAAGTCCTTTTTCCAGTCGGCATGGGAGGCGATCTCCTCCACGGCCCAGACGATTTGGAACGGGCTGAAGGATTTCTTCTCCGGGCTATGGGAGGGCATCAAAGGAGTGTTCACCGCCGCCTGGTCAGCTATTAGCGGGGTAATGACCTCCATCTGGTCTACTATCACCTCTGTATGGCAGAGCATCTACGATACAATTTCTCCGCTGTTGGAGGCGTTCCGCTACCTGTTCGAAACCATCTTTGAAGCCATCCGTATCCTCATTGAACTGGCGTGGACAGCGATTTCTACCAAGGTGCTGGAGGTATGGACAGCCATTACCGAGTTCCTTGCCCCTATTCTGGAAAACATCAGAATGCTGTTTGAGACGGTTTGGAATGCAATCCTTACCGCAATTACCACGGTGCTGACCGCCATTCAGAATGTGGTCACTACGATCTGGAATGCCATTCGGGATGCGGTGTCCGCCGTGCTGAGTGCCATCCGTAACGTAGTGTCCTCAGCATGGAACAGCATCAAGAATGTGGTTACTACCGTGATGAACACCATCAGCAACACAGTCAAGTCCATCTGGAACAATGTAAAAACCGCCATCGGCAGCATCATCGGTCAGATCTATAATGTCATTCATTCCGGTTTTGAGAAAGCGGTCGGCTATGTGAAGGGGCTTGCTTCTCAGGCGTTCAGCTGGGGTCGGGACCTCATCATGGGCATTGTCAACGGTATCAAAAGCTGTATCAGCGCAGTTACCAATGCGGTTACAGGTGTGGCAAACAAAATTCGTTCCGTCCTGCACTTCTCCGTCCCGGATGAAGGCCCTCTGACTGACTACGAAAGCTGGATGCCGGACTTCATGGCTGGGCTTGCCAAGGGCATCGAACAGAGCCGTGGCATGATCCAAAAGGCGGTCAGCGGTGTGGCGGCGGACATGGTCATCAACCCCAAGGTGAGCGGTGCTGAGTTCGCCTATGCCGGAGGTGGGCGTGAAGCAGAAAGTACCACATCTATCGTTTCTGCCATACGAGAGGCATTGGGTAATCAGCCCACCAACGCCGGGGACATCGTTATCCCGGTGTATATCGGCGGGACGGCACTGGACGAGGTAATTGTCACGGCGCAGCAGAGAATGAACCTTAGAAGTGGAGGGAGGTAACATGGCATTTATTCAATATTTGAAGTTCAATGGCGTGGCGCTCCCTCTGCCTACCTCGTATGAGGTATCTCTCCGTGCCGTGGAGGCTGATTCCAGCGGTGAAACCGAAGCTGGCACCACCCAGCGTGATGTGGTGCGGGAGGGCGTGGTCAAAATCTCGGTGGCTTTCGCCGTTTCGCCCACATGGCTGAAAAAGCTGACTGCATTCTCCAAAGAGCGCAAGCTGGAGGTTTCCTATTTCGATACCGAAACACTGGAATCGGTGGATACCCAGATGTATGTGGACGATTACAAGGTTAGCCTGGTAAAAGACACTTCGTATAAGGGACTTTGGAAAGTGTCCTTCACACTGAATGAGTTTTAGGAGGTGCGATTTTGTATCCTGTTTCAGATGAATACAAGCGGCTGATTGCCGAGCCGACCCGCCAGTATTTCTGGACAGGGAAAATCGTGACTCAGGCAGGAAAAGAATATCCCATTACAAACCGGGACATCGTCAAGGGTTCCGGGTACATCACACGGCAATGCTCTGGTTCCTCTGAAATAGAACTGGGAACTGTGTACGCCGCGGAACTGGGCATTTCTCTGTTTTCGGATATTGACCGCTATACGCTGGATGGTGCCAGCATTTCGATGGATTTTCACCTCCAGCTTTCAGATGGCAGCCTGGAGACCGTGCCGATGGGCGTTTTCTATGTGGCAGAGGCCAACCGCCATGTGAAAACCCTGGAACTGAAAGCCTACGATGCCATGCTGAATCTGGACAAGAATTTCGGCAAGGATCTGTCCAGTGCTTATCCCTATGAGTACCTCACCATTCTGGCTAAAGCCTGCCATGTGGAACTGGCGCAGAGCCGGGAGGAAATTGAAGCCCTGACCAACGGTACCGAGCTGCTGGGTGTCTACCAGGACAACGACATCGAAACCTGGAGGGATTTTCTGTATTATCTCGCTCAGACCTTGGGTTGCTTTGCCACCATGGACCGCTTTGGCAAGTTGCTCCTTGTGCCGTATCGAAATGTGGCGGATAAAGCGGTGGATAGTCGGCATCGGTTCAGTAGCAGTTTTTCAGATTTCGTGACCCGATACACTGCCCTAAGTTCAACCAATAAGAAAACGGAGACAGCGGAGTATTATGCTAAAGACCCGGACGATGGGCTGACCATGAACTTGGGCGTCAATCCGTTGTTGCAGTTTGGCTTGGAGGAGACCCGAAAGCGGATCATCAATGCAATCCTGGATGCCATCTGCTTGGTGGAGTATGTTCCATTTGATTCTGAAACAATCGGTGATCCGGCTTTGGACTTGGGGGATGTCCTCAGATTCACGGGTGGTCATGCGGATGAGACAAAAATCTCCGCCATCACCTACATCAACACCAGAATTTACGGGAAGCAGTCACTCCGCTGCGTGGGCAAGAACCCTCGCTTGTCAGAAGCCAAAAGTAAAAATGACAAAAATATCAGCGGACTCATCAACTCCATCAATGCCGGGAAGATGAGCATATACACCTTCACCAACGCCTTTGATCTGGAAATCGGTGAGGAGAAATTTCCTATTATAAATATGGAATTTGCGTCCGGCGATGAAACGGATGCGGAGTTTCATGCAGAAGCCATTCTCCGTATTAGCGCAACCCCTGTTGAACGGAGCGTTACCGCTGAAACTACGGTTGACCTTGGCCCCACCACCGATGACGAGGGTAACGAGGTTGAAAACAAAAAAGTCATCTCGCTCCCTGTTTCTTGGACGGAGGATGGGAAAGCCGGGTTGACGGTCACCTATATGCTGGACGGCCATGAGGTGGAGGAATTCCACCCCTTGGAAACCTGGCACAGCGGCGAACACCTGCTAAACCTTTATTATCCTATCGTTGATTTGGCATCCAACCAGCTACACACCTTTGATGTGTACCTTTCCGTGACAAACGGCAAGGCAGATATCGGTGTACAGAACATTCTGGCTACGATTACTGGTCAGGGCCTTGGTGTCCAGGACCGTTGGGACGGTCGCATTACGGCGGATGACACGATGCCTCGTTTTCTTATGACCTCTATGGCAACCCACACCCTGCATGATACGCTTTCGCTACAATTCCTTGCGCCTGGGCGGACAGGGCTGTCGGACGGTATGGCATCCATCTCCCTCGCGGGTATGCCAATGCACACCCTTGCCGACCACCTCCGGCTGTTTGCGCCGATTGTCCGGGATGTGGTGGAAACCGCCGATGCCCGGAAGATGGTTTATCCGAAAAAATATGTTCTGGACATCGATTCGTTCACGCTACGGAAAGATTATGAGGCTACGGGTACGGTCGATACCCGGCTGAACCGGGGCAGAATGATTCGGCTGACGATTCCATCTGCTCCCTATGATGCGCTCACCTCCATTACAGTTCTGCCATTTGACACGAAGCCCTTCGTGAATGCCTACTGCCTGTATGCGAAAAACCTCGCTGGCACGGATTACACGGAAATTGATGATGAGCGTGTGGTGCTGCGGCAAAAGTACGATGTGTGGATTGCAGGCAAGGACATGGAGATAGATCGTGGTCGGCTGGCGGTGTTTTCACTCGGCTTGGCAAACATGGACACGGTTGAAGATTTGGAGGTAAGCAATGGTTGACTACGGAACGGTAGATGAAATCCTGGAAACTACGGAGAACATGGTTTTCATTCGTAATAATTCCTTGAACGATGACGGCACCGATGTTGTCACTGGCGTGGACTGGTTTCAGTTCAATGGGAAAGCCGCTACGAAGCTATATGTTAGCGGCAACTCCTGGGTTGGCATCGGAGAAAATGCGGAACAGCTGAAAATTGTCCGCCGGGATGCCGACCTTATGACGCTCCGCAGAGAAGAAGGTACCCTATGGGGAACTTATCGTTTCCTGCGGATTCGCTGGGAAGGTTATTCGGTGCATAACAACCGCACTGATGCCACCCAGCTGGTCTGGGATGCGGTGTTCTTCGATACGGGGGAGATTTGTGTTCGCTTTGAAACCATCCCCACCAACAGCAATTACCTCGCGGCATCCAGCCTTGTTGTGGGTGGCATTACCATAGAGTTTGTGCCACTTTCCGGCAAGACGATCTCGTTCAAGCCCAAGGATGCCGCCGGAAAGACCTTTGAACTCAAAGACCATGCACCTGTATTTCTTGACCCTTATAACCGCCGCTACCTTATAACGGATGCTCTGGGCAATCTGTACACGATTGCGGAGGGCGCACTCCAGAAGCTGACGGAAACGGACCTGACCGCAGAAGTCTTTGAAACCTATGGTGTGCAGGACATCCCGGATGGAAACCTGCTGCTGACGCTCACAGACCCCACTATTCTGTATTGGCATGATTCCGAGAACCGCTTCCCAGATTTTCGGGCCACTTATACGGGCGTTCCTATTCCGCAAGTGCTGTATTCGGAAAACATCGATATGGCGGATGAAACGATTCTCGGTATCGAAAAGGTCTTCGCTGACTGCGATGACAGAGTGCTGTTTGCGGTATCCTTCGACAATGGTGTGTCCTGGTGGAGCTGCGTAGACTCTGTCTGGGCGCAACTGTCCGAAGAAAAGTCCGGGATGTCCAAGGCGGCACTGGAAGCTATCAGTGTGGACTCCTGGGCAGAGAAAGCCACCACCGGACAGATCAAGTACCGCTTTATTATCAGCGGCGCGGACGGCTACCTCAAGTCCCTGACTACCGACTACCTGAATACGGAGGAATGACGATGCTCAAAGGAAAAAGCGTAATTGAACTGACTGATGTCCATACCGGGCAGGTCGAGGTGCATGAGGACACCAATCTGGTCACAGAAGCCGTGATGGATGTCCTCAATACGAATATCATGGGAATCCTGTTTGATAACACCAGCTTCAACAGTGCCAACGGTGAAAACTGGATGCTCCCCATCAAGAAAAATATCATGGGCGGTATTCTGCTCTATCAGAATCCTCTTGAGGAGCGAGCGGACAATATCTACGCACCGCTCGACAACCCCCTCATCGGCTATGCCTCTGATGATGCCAACAACACCGAGGACGTCCGGCGCGGTAACCGAAACCTGACAGAGAGCAAGGTTGTGGACGGAGGGTATCGCTTTGTTTGGGACTTTGCCACCTCCCAGGCAAACGGTACGATTTCTGCCATCTGCCTTTCCAACACCCTCGCAGGTAAGGGAACGCAGTATGCCAATAACTACATGGTTCGGCTTGGTGTCTACAACTGCGAAAGAAACATGTACACAATGGAGGCATATCGGGACAACAAGCGCCTTTATATCAGTGAGGGGCATCGGCTGGAAATGACTACCTACAACGATTCTACACAGGCTACTCTTCGAAAATACTCGGATGATTATCTTCATGCCAGTTTGGTGGATCGCCCGTTGTCCAGAGTAGTTTTGGAGCCGGAAGAGGAAATTACCATTGAACTGGGGCACTACCCACTGCATTACCATTATACCGGGGGTAGCTTGGATGGCACCGAGGCCCCATATAACAATAATCACGATGTAAGGAACTATCTATACCATGGTGCTGATGGGAAATGGTATGGCCTCGTCCGTAGAAATAATCAGGTTTTCAACTACTCCAGCGGAGGTCGAGATTATTACAATCATGCTGGGTATGAATGGTTTTTGGACACCGTTGATGCAAACGGCTGCAAAACCCAGAAAGTCGTTGCCCCCAGCGGCATCAGCGAGTTTTTTAGCATCGGTATGAGTGGTAAATGGCTTATGTGCTACACGGGTACACAGGTCTATCGGATTGACACCACCAATGTGGCAAATATTGAACTGGTGTCGGGCATCACCTACAACTCATCTAACCTTGCAACCTACATCGTGGATGACGATGTTGTCATTAACGGCTGGTACTTCCTTGACGGGGTGCCGAAGCTGTATCTGCGAGAAACTCCGGAAGCCAGCTATGTTGGTTGGGGACGAAGCCAGTTTGCCCGTTATAAGACCTATGCTATTCGGGAGTGGATGTACCGCTACGGTGACTATACCGTGTATAAGGAACTCTATCTGTACACCCCATACCTGGCTACCATCAATAACCTTGCCGAGCCGGTTATAAAAACGGCGGACAAGACCATGAAAATTACCTACACCATCACCGAGGAGTGATGAGAGGGCAACTCTTGAATTCAGGCATCTCTTCGGAGGTGCCTTTTTTCATACTTAAAATTCAAAGGAGGATTTGAAAATGAAGGAATTTTGGAACACCATCCAGCTGATTTTTGCCGCTATCGGCGGTTGGCTGGGCTACTTTGTGGGCGGTTGCGATGGACTGTTGTATGCCCTGATTGCCTTTGTGGTCATCGACTACATCACGGGTGTCATGTGCGCCGTTTCCGACCACACGCTTTCCAGTCAGGTGGGCTTTCGTGGCATTTGCCGCAAGGTGCTGATTTTCCTGCTGGTGGGCATCGCAAACATTCTGGACATCCATGTGCTGGGCAATGGCAGTGTACTGCGTACTGCGGTTATTTTCTTCTACATCTCCAATGAGGGTGTTTCCCTGCTGGAGAACGCTGCGCACCTGGGCCTGCCTATTCCCGAAAAGGTGAAGGATGTGCTGGAACAGCTCCACGGTCGTGCGGAAGGAGATGAGAAGTAATGGGATATACGAACAGCCCTCTGGTGGTTTACACCAAACTCAGCCCCAACCACTCTGGGCAGCGCACCCACAGCATTGACCGCATTACGCCCCACTGTGTGGTGGGGCAACTGAGTGCCGAGAGTATCTGTGGGTGCTTCACCAGCCCGGACAGACAGGCAAGCTGCAACTATGGCATTGGCCCGGATGGTCGGGTAGCTCTGTGCGTGGAGGAACGAAACCGCTCCTGGTGTTCTTCCAGCAGAGAGAATGACCAGCGCGCCATCACGATTGAGTGCGCCAGCGACAACAAAGAACCTTATGCCATGACCGATGCCGTTTACACCTCGCTCATCAAGCTGTGCGTGGACATCTGCAAACGCTATGGCAAGACCAAACTGCTGTGGCTGGCAGACAAGAACAAGACCTTGGCCTATGCTCCGAAAGCGGATGAAATGGTGTTGAGCGTCCACAGGTGGTTTGCTAACAAAAGCTGCCCTGGCACTTGGCTCTACCAGCGGATGGGTGATCTTGCCGCAAAGGTGACCGCCGAACTGGGTGGCACGGCTTCTGCGCCGGAGGAGAAACCCTCTGCCCCTTCTGCCACTCAGAGCATTAAGACAGGTGACCTTGTGGCCATTGCTGGCTCTGCTTACTACACTGGAAAGGCAATTCCGTCCTGGGTGAAGAAGCTGTGCTGGTATGTGTATGAGGTCAGTGGTGACCGTGCTATCATCAACCGAGACGAGAGCGGCAGATATTCCATCATGTCCCCGGTGAAGGTATCTGACCTTTCCGTGGCTGGAACTGCAACCGCCGCCAATGCCTATCGCATCTATACCGTCCAGCATGGCGATACGCTGTGGGAAATCGCCAAGAAGCTGCTTGGCAGCGGAAACCGCTACAGGGAGATTGTCAGCCTGAACGGACTGAAAAGCAATATCATCTACAGCGGTACGAAGCTGAAAATACCCAACAAGTGAACACAAGAAATGATGCCCGGTGAGGTAAAAAACCTTGCTGGGCATCATTTTTTGCCCTGAAAAATTCATGGAAAAATAGCGTTTTATTGCTTGACTAATCGCCACTTGTACGGGAATATACGACTACCCCAAAGGAAAGGAGGAACCCTTCATGCAGGTAAAAGTGATACAGCCAACCATGCGTCCACAAACCTATAAGTTGCGGGTATGTGCGTATGTTCGAGTGTCCGCCGATACAGAAGAACTGGAGAATTCGCTGGAGAACCAAATCAGCTATTTCACCAGTTACATCCAAGAAAACCCCAGCTGGGAATTCTGCGGTGTGTACGCCGACTATGGCATATCAGGGTTCTATGAAAAACGCCCTCAATTCCAGCGGATGATTGCGGATGCCAGGGCGGGTAAAATTGATTTGATTATTGTAAAAAGCGTTTCCCGCTTTGCCAGAAATACCGAGACCGTGCTGAAGTTCTCAAGGGAACTCAAAAGCATCGGTGTCGGTATTTTGTTTCAGCTGCAAAATATCAACACGCTGGATGGCTCTGGCGAACTCATGCTTGCTATTCTGGCAGCGTTCGCACAGGCGGAGAGCGAGGACGCATCTCAAAATGCACATCTAACCTACAAGCGGAAATTCAACGCTGGTGAGCGTGTGAGCGGCTTGGAGCGCACCTTTGGGTATATGGAAGTCGATGGCGAGATTGCCATCGATGAAGAAAATGCCCAAACGGTGCGCCTTATTTTTGACCTTGCGGTGCAGAAGGTGTGGCCGGGTAAAATCGCCATTCACCTTAACAAGCAGGGCATTCCAAGCCCAGCCGGACGGAAATGGGAAGCATCCACGGTATTTCGGATTTTGGACAATACGGCATACAAGGGTGACCTGATGCTCCAAAAGACCTATCTGGACAGCCGCAGGGTGCGTCACAGGAACCGTGGTGAGCATGAATACTGGTATATTCCAGGCTACCACCCGGCAATCGTGTCCAATGAACAGTGGGATGCGGTACAGGAAATTCTGATGGAGCGGAGCAACGCAATAGAGCGGCGCAAAGCCACTCCGCAAGTTAACCACCATCCGAGAAGCACTTACCCTTTGTCCGGCAAGCTATACTGCCCTTACTGCGGCGAGAAACTAATTCACAAATGGGGCAACAAAAGCAAAGACGAATATTGGGCTTGCAAAACAAACCTCAAGGTCGGTTCAGCCGCCTGCAGAGGGGTATGGCTTCCAGCCCGTATCGCAAACGAATGGGGTGACATTACCGAGCCGGTTACTGTTCTTGCGGACAAGGACAAATACGGAATGTGGGAATACACCGCATATCCGAAAGAAGAATATGAGCGGTCTGCGGACTGCCCCTACCATGAGAAAGGAGCGTAATTATGCCAAGGCAAATCCTACACATTCCCGCACAGCAGCGGTCAGTGATGGTCGGCGGCGCAAGGGTGCCGCAAAGGAAACTTCGGGTGGCGGCATACTGCCGCGTGTCCACTGCGGAAGAAGAGCAGTTGAACAGCTTTGAAAACCAGGTGGCCTACTACACCGCCTACATCAACAATAACCCCGAATATGAAATGGTGGACATTTACGCCGATGAGGGTATTTCGGGTACCAGCACCAAGCGGCGTGATGAGTTCAACCGCATGATTGCGGACTGCAAGGCTGGAAAAATTGACCTTGTGATTACTAAGTCGATTTCCCGTTTTGCCCGTAACACCCAGGACTGCCTCAATTATTCCAGAAAGCTGAAAGACATGGGCATCGGCATCCGATTTGAAAAAGAGGGCATCAACACCCTGGACGGAAGCGGCGAATTGCTATTTACCATTCTGGCTTCGCTTGCCCAGGACGAAAGCCGCTCCATTTCAGAAAACACCACCTGGGGCATTCGCTCTCTTTACAAAAAGGGCATTTTGCACCTGAACACCAACCGCTTTTACGGCTATGACAAGGATGAAAACGGGCATCTGATTATCAATGAAGAGCAGGCCGAGGTTGTGAAATGGGTTTTTGAGTCCTACATGGATGGGACAAGCCCCGATGTGCTGGCTCGGACGCTGAACGAACAGCAGGTCCCCGGCTGCATGGGGAAGCCCAAATGGACGGTGGATACCATCATGGGCATTTTGCAGAACGAAAAGCACATGGGTGACACCATCCTGCAAAAAACCTTCACCGCCGATTTTATGTCCAAGAAAATGGTAAAGAACGAAGGCCAGGTTGCCCAGTATTATATCACGGATGACCATGAGCCAATTGTCAGCAAGGAATTATGGCAGGCCACCCAGCAGGAAATCCGCCGCCGCAAAGAATACATGAAAGTCCACGGTCTTCGGACGATGGGGCGCTACACGGATACCCAGCCCTTCACAAACCGTGTTTTCTGCGGTGCCTGCGGTGACCTTTACTGGCGGCGCAGGATGCAACGCCTTGGGTATGTAAAGTACCAGTGGAAATGCAAACAGAAGTGCCTTGGCAAAGAATCCAAGGGCTGTATCAACCAGGATATTTGGGAAGCCGATTTGCATCAGACCTTTGTAATGGCGTGGAACTCCCTGCTGGAGCAGCGTGAGACACTGGTGGAAAACTGGAATGCGCAGCTTGCTTCGGAAGACCCGCTGGTACGCTTTCGGGCAAATCAGTTCATGGAACTGACGAAAGGCAAACCGCTGGATGAGGTGGATTTTCAGCTGGTCAACAAGGTACTTGACCATGCGGAAGTACTCCCCACAGGGCGCGTTCGGTACGCTTTCCTGGATGGGACCACCATTGAGGTGACTTTCCCGTAAACCTCTGCGGGACAGCATTTTGCGGGTTGGCCGGTATATAGATTATGCCGGCCAATTTGCATTTGGGAGGATTTGGAGACTTCGGTTATGATTATACAGATTGGCCGCACGGGAGCCAGTCTATTTTTGCGCTGAAGGAGGTGATATTTATGCCAAAGAAGATGCAAATCCAGCAGACCGGAAAGTGGAACAAAGCTGCAAAGGCCGAAAAACGGCGTGAGCAGGAAAAACAACGCATCCGATCTGCATTTGAGGATAAGCGTGATGTGGAATACATCCCCGCGACTTTGACGGTTGATGCCAGAGACCAGCCGAAACTGCGTGTGGCGGCTTACTGCCGCGTCAGCACTCTCGAAGATGCCCAGGCTGGCAGCTTTGAACTTCAGCAACAGCATTTCAAACAGATGATTGCAGACAACGATAACTGGATTGAGGTCGGAATCTATGCAGACGAGGGAAAATCCGGCACAAACATGAAAAAGCGTCCACAGTTCCAGCAGATGATTCAGGACTGCCGTGATGGGAAAATCGACTTGATTCTGACCAAAAGTGTCAGCCGATTTGCCCGTAACACCATGGATTGTCTGCGTGTAGTCCGTGAGCTGAAAGCCCTAAATCCGCCCGTTGGCGTTTACTTCGAGGATGTTTCCCTGAACACAGTGGAAGCTAAGAACGAATTTACCTTGGGCGTTATGAGCCTGGTTGCCCAAGGCGAGTCCGAAGCAAAGAGCGCAGCCATTACCTGGTCGGTCATCGAACGGTTCAAAAATGGCATTCCGATTTTGTCCACCAACTTTCTGCTCGGCTATGACAAGGATAAACTTGGCAAGCTGGTGATTGTTGAGGAGGAAGCGGAGGTAGTCCGCTACATATATTCCAGCTATATGAACGGTATGACAATCCGTGAGATAGCGGAAAGTTTGACTGCCGCCGGCGTTCCTACGGTGAAGGGCAATGCGGTGTGGAGTTATGCTACTGTCCGCAATATGCTTCAGAACGAAAAATACTGTGGCGATGTTCTGATGCAGAAATCCTATACCGTGGATTGCTTTTCCCACAAAACCGTCAAGAACCGTGGTCAGAAACCTCAGTACCGCCTTACCAACAACCACCCTGCAATTATCCCAAGAGAGGACTGGATGGCAGTCCAAGCAATGCTGGCGATGCCCCGGCGCAGGGGTGCAGCCATGCAGGAGCCTATCGAAGATAAGTTCCGTGTTACCCGTATCAAATCTGGGCGCTTGAAAGGGTTCGTGGCGCTGGACCCCAAGTGGCGCACCAAGGACATTGACAAACTATTTGATTGGCTGGATGAACACAGCCGGAAAGGAAACTAACTACTATGAAAGATTTCAAGGATTTTAATTTCTCCGTTATCGATGTGACCATGGGTGCTGCCCCCACTATGACGATTAACCTCAACGGCATCTCCTTCAATGGCAAGACGCTGGATATTCTGGGTAACCCCGATTATGTGAAACCCCTGCTGGACGCCGAAAATAAGGCGTTTGCCATTCAGGTCTGCAAGGAGAAGGACGGTGCAGCCATGAAGTTCACCAAGTCCCCCACGGGCGCTGGTTTCAGTAGCACTTGCAATACCATCCGGGCCGCTTTGCGGAGACTGATGGGCGATACCTGGCGTGAGGACAAGCGGTACGAAATGGAGGGCGTTTTCTTCCAGGATGCCAAGGCGGTGGTATTTGATCTTGCAAAGGCAAAGGAGATGGAGCCGTTCCGCACCACTGGGCAGAAGAGAACCAAGTAAGGCACGATTGATGAAAGATAACCCGTGAATGTGCCGGTGGTAGGTATCCTGCCATCGGCATTTCGCTTCTTTTCTAAAGGTTTTGTCGCTTTCTTAGGAAAAGCTAATACTTGAAAAAGCGGGCATCAGACAGTATAATAGAGACATAAATTCATCAAAGAAAGGGTTCAGAAAAAGTACATACTTCTGAACCCTTTTTTCTATGGAAGGAACTACTTCTATGAATTTACCCCAGGTCTACCCCAGGGGATACCCCACCCGTCAAAAGGGGTACGCCCACAGGCGGCGAAGAACTGCCACCAACAAACGGTTTAGCGAAAATTCTCGTTCCCGTGGGTTGGGGATCCTGTTTCTGGACGAGCTGCCGGAGTTTGACAAGGCGGCGCTGGAGACCCTGCGCCAGCCGCTGGAGGACGGTGTGGTGACTATCACCCGTGCCTCCGGCTCCCTGACCCTGCCCAGCCGGTTCATGCTGGTGTGCGCCATGAATCCCTGCCGGTGCGGCTGGTTCGGCCATCCCTCCGGCCGCTGCACCTGCACGGACGGTCAGGTGCAAAGCTACCTGCGCCGTATCTCCGGCCCCCTGCTGGACCGCATCGATATGCACGTGGAGGTGCCGTCGGTGGAGTACGAGGCCATGCGCCGCAAGGAGCAGCCGGAAACCTCTCAGCAGGTCCGCAGCCGGGTCAACGCCGCCCGACAGGTGCAGCAGCGGCGCTACGAGGGTACCGGCGTCACCTGCAACGCCTATATGACCCCCGCCATGATCGGGCGGTACTGCCGGCTGGACGCCGCCGGGGAGAAGCTGATGCAGGGGGCCTTCGACCGGCTGGGCCTGACGGGCCGCAGCCACGACCGCATCCTCCGCATGGCCCGCACCATCGCCGATCTGGAGGGCGAGGCGCAGATCCTCCCGACCCATCTGGCGGAGGCCATCCAGTACCGCAGCAGCGCCATGCTGAAGTGATACCGCTTACCTGTTATGGATAACCTGAAGATACAAGGAGAAACACCTATGAATGAGATCATTCTGTGCAAGCTGGGCGAGGTGGTCCTGAAGGGCCTGAATCGCCGCAGCTTTGAAATGAAGCTTATGAGCAACATCCGCCGCCGTACCGCCCGCTTCGGCAAGTTCCGCATCTACTCCAAGCAGAGTACCATCTATGTGGAGCCGGCGGAGGAGACCTGCGATCTGTCCGGGGCCTATGCCGCCTGCAAGCAGGTGTTCGGCATCATCGCCATTGCACGGGCCGTTCCCTGCCCCAAGGAGAAGGAGGCCATTCTGGCCACCGCCAAGACGTATCTGGGGGAGGCCCTGACGGCGGCCCGCAGCTTCAAGGTAGAGAGCAAGCGTGCCGACAAGTCCTTCCCCATGAGCTCTATTCAGCTGAGCCAGTGGGTGGGCGGCGAGCTCCACGAGGCCTATCCCCACCTGAAGGTGGATGTACACCATCCGGAGTTGACGGTGTATGTGGAGGTGCGGGAGGATGCCGCCTACGTCCACGCCCCCGCCGAGCCCGCTGCCGGCGGCCTGCCCATCGGTATGGGGGGCCGGGCGGTGAGCCTGCTCTCCGGCGGCATCGACTCCCCGGTGGCCAGCTACATGATGGCCAAGCGTGGCGTTCAGCTGGAGATGATCCACTTCGCCTCTCCGCCCTATACCAGCGAGCAGGCACGGGAAAAGGTGCTGCAGCTGGCCCGTGAGCTGGTGCCGTGGTGCGGCCGCCTGACGGTCCATGTGGTACCCTTTGCGGAGATCCAGGAGGAGATCCGCCGCAGCTGCCCGGAGGATCACTTCACCCTCATCATGCGCCGGTTCATGATGCGTCTGGCGGATGCGCTGGCCCACGAGCTGGGCTGCGGCGCACTGGTCACCGGCGAGTGTCTGGGGCAGGTGGCCAGCCAGACCATGGCGGCGCTGGCCGTCAGTGAGGACGCCGCCACCCTCCCGGTGCTGCGCCCCCTCATCGGCATGGATAAGGAGGAGATCGTCCGCATCGCCCGCCATATCGGCACCTTCGATACCTCCATCCTGCCCTATGAGGACTGCTGCACGGTGTTCACCCCCCGTCACCCTAAGACGAAGCCCCATGTGGAGGAGGTCCGGGAGATGGAGCAGGCGCTGGACGTGGCGGGTCTGGTCCGGCGGGCCATGGAGAACCGGGACATTGTGAAGATCAAGTGAGAGAAGGCGGTTTTTGCTGACCGTTTTGGCTTGTTGCCCCCGACGGCCCACTTTTCCAGCTGTTGGCAGAAAGTTACCCGCCGGAGGCACAAAAAAGAACCTGCTGACAAAAATCCCATCAGGCAAATCATCAAAGGAAGTGAGCCTATGACCTATCACGCAGAGATCATCGCCGTGGGTACCGAGCTGCTGCTGGGCAACATCGCCAACACCGATGCACAGGAGCTGTCGCAGGCGCTGGCCTCCGTGGGTGTGGACGTGCTGTACCATACCGTGGTGGGCGACAACCCCCAACGGCTGGAGGAGACGATCGCCATCGCCCGGAAGCGGGCGGACCTGCTGATCTTCACCGGCGGCCTTGGCCCCACCTATGACGACCTCACCAAGGAGACGGTCTGCCGGGTGCTGGATGTTCCCCTGACCTTCCACCCGGAGGCGGCGGCAGACATCCGCCGCAACTTCGACACCATCTTCCGCCGGGAGATGCCGCCCGGCACCCTGCGTCAGGCGGAGCTGCCGGAGGGTTGTGAGGTGTTCTGCAATCGGGTAGGCACCGCACCGGGCTGCGTGTTCCACGCCGGCGACGTGACGGCAGTGCTGCTGCCCGGCGTACCGTCGGAGTGCCGCTACCTGACGGAGACGGCGCTGTTGCCGTGGCTGCGCCGCCAGAGCAGCGAGACCATCCTCTCCCACGACCTGCGGATCTTCGGCCTGTCGGAGCCGCAGGTGCAGGAGCTGCTGGGGGATCTGATGGATCAGGCGGTGAACCCGTCGCTGGCCCCCTACGCCAAGACCGGCGAGGTGATGCTGCGGCTCACCGCTAAGGGCGACAGCTCCGCCGCCTGCGAGGAGCGTATGGCGCCGCTGCTGGAGCAGGTGCGTGGACGGCTGGGCGCCTACCTCTACGGCATCGATGTCTCCGGATTGGAGGAGACAGTGCTGCACCTGCTGCACCAGAACGGCAAGACCTTCTCGGCGGCGGAGAGCTGCACCGGCGGCCTTATCGCAAAACGCATCACCGATCTGCCGGGTGCCTCTTGCGTGTTCCGGGGAGGTGTGGTATCCTATACCAATGAGGTGAAGGCCTCTGTGCTGGGCGTGCCGCAGGAGACGCTGAACCGCTATGGCGCTGTGTCCGAGCCGGTGGCAAGAGCCATGGCGGAGGGTGTGCGGCGTATCACCGGCAGCGACCTGTCCGTGGCCACCACGGGACTGGCCGGCCCAGACGGCGATGACCGGGGAAACCCTGTCGGCACGGTGTTCGTGGCCCTGAGTACCCCGGAGCGCACGGTGGTGCGGCACATGAACTGCGGCAGCGGCCGGGACCGGGTGCGGATGCTGGCGTCCCACTGCGCCTTTGACCTGCTCCGCAGAGAGCTGGAACATTTACCGATCGAAGGAGAATGAACATGGCGAAGAAAGAACCCTATGATATGACCAACAGCTACGCCCGCATGGAGCGGGACAAGCGCAAGGCCATCGGCAACCCCAACAAGAACGTCCATCACAAGAAGAACGGCTCCAACTACCAGAAGGACACCGGCTCCATGGTCCGCAGCACCTCCGCCCGGCAGGAGCCGGAGAAGATGTCCACCACCATGAAGGTGCTCATTGGCGTGGTGTTCGTGGCGCTGGTGGCGGCGCTGGTGCTGCGCAGCACCGTGTGGAAGGATAACGTGGTGGCCGGTGCGTGGATGATGGTGCTGGTGGGGGCCGTGTGCGGCCTCATGTACTACGTCCGCAAGCGCTATCCCGGCAAGCGCAAGGTGGGCGGCACCATGGATACCGTGATCTCCGCCCTGCTGATCCTGTTCTGCGTGGTGTATGTGGGCATGGGCGCCATGGCGCTGGTGGCCATGAATAAGTAAACTTTTCCCGTTGACAAACCCCGCAAAAGTGGGTATAGTAAAGGGAGAATATGCGTATCTGCGAGGATGGGGACAGTAGCCCGTCCCTCCGATGCCAAGAGAGCCGCCGTATGGTGCAAGGCGGACACGGAGGACAGCGGCGAAGATCACCCCGGAGCATCCGGCTGAACCGGCAGTAAGCCCGGACGGCAGAGGGCCGTTATCTTCCCTTCCCCCACGGCTCGTGGGGCAGAGCGGCCGCACCCGGTGCGGCAACAAGAGTGGTACCGCAGAGGTTTCTTAGTGGCCTTTGTCTCTTACGGAGACAAAAGCCATTTTTTTGTTTTCAA